>Ga0310690_10007647_pt1 | contig 13862 bp, 15 predicted proteins | sample AusTroGonzalo_MG_2_FD_207661 | JGI IMG/M metagenome (GOLD analysis project Ga0310690, IMG submission 207661) | Bovine rumen microbial communities from tropical cattle in Woodstock, Queensland, Australia - Gonzalo_04 (v2) (version 2) | ecosystem: Host-associated > Mammals > Digestive system >... | reverse complement strand
GTGAGGAAGGCTTTGCCCACTGACGATGCTGAACTGCCAGAGGTGACATTCATGGTATGTGCCTACAACGAACAAGACGTAGTAGACATGAAAATGAAGGACATTCACCAACTGGATTATCCCAAAGACAAATTGCACATCACATGGGTTACAGACGGTTCGTCGGACGATACCAACGAACGACTGAAGGCTTATCCTGATGTTGACATCATCTTTACACCAGAGCGCAAAGGCAAGACTGCAGCACTAAACCACGGATTATCTATGGTTAATAGTCCCATCACCGTTATGACTGATGCCAATACGATGGTAAACACGGGCGCCATTAAGGAGATTGTCAGACTAATGCAAGACCCCAAAGTGGCTTGCGTAGCTGGCGAGAAGCGTGTAATGGCCCGCTATGAGGGGCAAGCTGCCGCTGAGGGTGAAGGCCTGTATTGGAAATATGAAAGTGCCCTGAAACGCATGGACAGCGAACTCTACAGCGCCATGGGTGCTGCAGGCGAACTGAACGCCATTCGTACAGCACTCTACGAACCCATGCCCGAAAACGCCCTGCTCGACGACTTCGTCATGTCGATGGAAATGGTGGACAAGGGTTACAAGATAGCCTATACCAGCGATGCCTATGCCATGGAATACGGCTCGGCTGACCTGCAGGAGGAATCAAAGCGCAAACGTCGCATTGCTGCCGGTGGACTACAAAGCAGTTGGTGGCTCAGAAAAATGATGAATCCCTTCCGCAGACCGATTGTGGCCTTCCAATTTGTGAGCCATCGCGTGTTGCGTTGGAGTATCACCCCCTTTGCACTCATGGCACTCATACCTCTCAATGTTGCATTGGTAATGATGAAGGCAGGTACTATCTATACAGCCAGTTGGATACTGCAAATCGTATTCTACTTAACCGCCCTGTGTGGTTACTTGCTGGAACAAAAAGGCCGCAGAAGCAAACTGCTCTATGTCCCCTACTACTTCCTGTTTATGAACATGAACGTCTTCGCTGGCATACCCTATCTTTACAGCCATCGTGGAGGGGGAACATGGGAAAAAGCAAAAAGAGGATAAAAAATCCTTAAAAATTTTTCGTATATTATTTTTTTGTAGTATCTTTGCAACGATTTATATACGGATAGCAAAATGAATCTAGACGAACGTGATATCCTGCTACAGAAAATAGCAGATGCCAACGCAAAGAAGCACGCTGTAGAAGTGGAGCTTGAAGAAGCGCGCAAGAAACTGGCCGAATACGAGACATTGGCGCAAAAGGCAGAAAATGCCAGCAAGATGAAGTCTCTGTTCCTGGCCAATATGAGCCATGAGATTCGCACACCCCTAAACGCTATTGAGGGTTTCTCGCGTATTATGGCAGAAACAGACTCTCCAGAAGAGCGCATGAAGTACATGGAGATTATTGAAAGCAATAATGGCCGTGTATTGGCATTGATTAATGAAATTCTCGATTTGTCGCGTGTAGAAGCTGGTGAGATTGCCATCAAGAAACAGATGACCGATCTGAACGAGATGTGCAAGGGCATTCAGCTCATGTTTAAGTTCCGCTGTCCTGATAGCGTAAATCTGACATGGTCGCAACCCAATATGAAGGTGACGCTGAACACCGACCAGAACCGTCTGACACAGGTATTCTCAAACCTTATTAGCAACGCTCTAAAACATACTTCGAAAGGTAGCATCACTTATGGCTACCGACTCATCAATGACGGACAAGAAGTGGAATTCTTCGTGACAGATACCGGTTCAGGTATTGCACCGGAGGATATCAACCACATTTTCCAGACTTATGTATCTCGCGATGCGGAGCAGCAGAATGGCTATGGATTGGGATTAGCCCTCTGTAAGATCATTGTCGAGAAGATGCATGGTCACATTACTGTATCATCAAAGTTGGGCGAAGGCTCAACCTTCCGCTTCACTCTCCCGTTCGAGGGCACTATTGGCGGATTGCAGAAGAACTCACGCGTCACGACTAATTCGCGTACCATTCGTGTTAGCACTAAAACAAACGTACAGAATGCACCACTTATTCTCGTGGCCGAGGATGAAGACTCCAACTACGAGTTGGTTCGTATCGTGCTGGCCAAGCGCTACAGACTGATGCGCGCACATAACGGTATCGAAGCCGTTACGCTCTGTGAGGATGAACATCCCGACATGATACTGATGGATATCCGCATGCCGGACATGAACGGACTGGATGCCACGCGTATCATCAAGGAGGTTAACCACGAGATACCCATTGTAGCCCTTTCGGCATACGCCTTCGACGAGAATATCCGCGAAGCTAAGGCCGCAGGATGCGACGAGTTCCTGGCAAAGCCATTCAGAGTTGAAGATTTGCTCGACACTGTTGGCAAATACGTAAAATCTATAGATTAATACAGATTCCGTATGGGAAGATTAGCTATGTTAAAATATGGCGCAGCCATGTTGCTGACGTTACAGATTGTGCTCACCATTTTCACCATTGCTGCACTCTACGGCGGTGATGTCACTCCCATTGGACACTCAGCACGCGCCATGCTGGTTTACGTATTACCTTTATTGATTCTGGCCAATGCTGTCATGATAATCTATTGGTTTATACGTCGTAAATGGTTCCTTGCTCTCATTCCCATTTTCACTATTGCTTGCTGTATACCGTATATTGGCACGATGTGGCAGTTCCGCTCGCTCGACAAGAGTGCTGACGCACAGCCAGGTATCAAGGTAGCAACCTATAATGTCTGCATGTTCAACCGTGAGACGTCAGGCTTCATGGCACAGGACATTTTGGCTGAGATGCGCCGACAGAATGTGGACATTCTCTGCATGCAAGAGTATAATAACACAAGCGGCGACAAGAAGAACTCTGACAGTTACAAGGAATATTTCCCATATATGGCTGTGGGGCGCGAAGACATGGTCATCTATAGCCGCTATCCCATCAAAGGCTCGAAAAAGATTTTGTTCGAAGAGACAAACAATAGTGCCATGTGGGCTGATATCGATGTGAAGGGCGACAAGATTCGTGTATTCAATGTTCACTTGGAGACAACTGGCATCAACGGCACGTTACATAGAGCTGGCAAGTTGCAGGCTCAGGGCTACGAAATAGACAACAACAGATTCATGGAGGCCATCTTCGGCAACTATATGCTGGGCATGATGTTCCGTGCCGGACAGGCCGCTATGGTGGCTAACGAGAAGCGTTCGTCAGAAAAGCCCGTCATTCTGTGCGGTGACTTCAATGATGTGCCTTATTCTTATGTATATAATACGGTATTAGGCAACATGGTTGATGGTTTCAAGGAGTGCGGCTCAGGATTGGCTTCAACGTTCCGTGGTGGCAAGAAGGCTGTTCGTATCGACTACATCTTCCACGACGAAGCTCTGAAAGGTCTTTCCTACTACAAGTCGGAACTGACCTATTCTGACCACTACCCTGTTTTCATGAAACTATCGTTTAAGTAAGCAAAATATAAAACGCTATCGGATTTCGGTAGCGTTTTTTATTTGTATATAGCCCTATGCCCTACAACAGCTTTGACAACTCATCAATGATATCCAAGGCAACCTCTTGCTTGGGTTTGCGCTCATAGTCCTGCTGTCCTGTTCTGGTAATAATACTAATCTGGTTTTCGTCAGAACGGAAACAGGTACCCTTGTTCTGTAATGAGTTCAGAACGATGAAGTCCAGGTTCTTCTTTTCCAGTTTACGCTGGGCGTTAGCCTCCTCATTGTTGGTTTCCAAGGCAAAGCCCACCATAACCTGACGTTCTGTCTTCATGCGTCCCAATGCTGCTGCAATATCGTGGGTGGGTTTCAGACGGATAACAAGGTCGTCCTTCTCACGTTTGATTTTCTGCTCTGCCATCGTCTCTGGTTGGAAATCAGCGACAGCCGCACATAAGATAGCTGCATCCTGCTCTGGAAAGGATGTAGTAGCTGCCTGATACATATCCTCGCAACTCTCCACATCAATACGCTTGATGAGTTGAGAAGCAAGGGGTGAAAGCTGAGAGCTGACAGGACCGGCAATCAGGGTAACCTCTGCCCCACGACGCGCACACGCCTCAGCCAACGCAAAGCCCATCTTGCCACTACTGTAGTTGCCAATAAAGCGAACAGGGTCAATCTTTTCGAAAGTTGGACCTGCGGTAATCATGATGCGTTTGCCCTGCAAATCCTTTTTCTCGAAGAACATATCCAAATATGCTACGATTCTCTCAGGCTCCTCCATTCGTCCCTTACCCTCCAAGCCTGAAGCAAGGAAACCACTGGCAGGCTCGATAATCTGGTTACCGAAACTCTTCAGTCGCTCCATATTCTGCTGGGTAGTAGGATGCTGATACATATCGAGATCCATAGCGGGGGCAATGAATACTGGTGCCTTCATCGAAAGGTAGGTCGTGATAAGCATGTTGTCGGCTATTCCGTTAGCCATCTTACCCAGCGTAGAAGCCGTACATGGGGCTATCAACATAGCGTCAGCCCACAAGCCCAGGGCAACGTGTGAATGCCATGTACCGTCGCGCTGCGAGAAAAAGTCGCTGATAACAGGCTTTTGCGTCAGAGCCGACAGGGTTATAGGCGTAATAAACTCCTTGCCGGCAGGCGTGATAACCACCTGCACCTCGGCACCGGCCTTGACCAGTCCGCGAATAATCAGACAGGCCTTATAAGCTGCAATAGACCCCGTAATGCCTAAAACTATTTTCTTACCTTTGAGCATGATTATATTGCATTAAGGAAGCGGGGCTGAACCCCGTTTCACTATTATTTGTTGGCTTCGCGAAGACGGATACGCGTCAGCACCTGCTTGGTGTTATACGTAAAGTCACCAGCCAGAATCCAGCTATAGTAGCCGGGATCCATGCGCAGCACCTGAGCCACAGGCAGTCCCTTATGCTTGCCGAAGTTAAACACCTCGGTACGGACGCCATTCACGTCGGCCCACACAATACGACCAGCGAAGTCGACATTATCGTTCTGCTTAGAGAATTCTGCCAGCTTATCCATATCGTTCTCCAACACCTTCTCTTCGTCCTCGTTGGCACCAGGGGCATACATATCCAACTCGCCCATCAGCACGCGATAGGTAGCCTCAGTGTCCTGGTCGGCACGGTGAGCCTCAAAGTCCTCCTCCATCTTGCGTCCACAATAGAACTTATAGGCAGCAGCCAGATTGCGGCGTTCCATCTTCTTGAAGATGGTGCAGGCATCTATCAGTCGACACTTCGAGAAGTCGAAGTCAATACCGGCACGCAGGAATTCCTCGGCCAGCATGGGAACATCGAAGAAGTTTGAGTTGAAGCCGGCAATATCGCTACCCTTAAACACATCTTCCAGTTTCTTGGCCAACTGCTTGAAGGTGGGTTTGTCCTTCAAATCCTCATCCGAGAATCCCGTCAACTGGGTGATAAACGGGTCGAGGGGCCTCTCAGGATTAATCAGCTCGTTACCGCGTTCCTCACGACCGTCAGGAAATACCTTTATATATGATATCTGGATGACACGGTCTTTCACCATGTCAAGACCGGTGGTCTCCAAGTCGAAGACCACCAGTGGTTTTGTCAAATTCAGTTTCATTTAATTACTGTAACTTCTTTAACTACTTAATCGTTAATCAGCATCGGCATCATCAGCATCAGCACATCCTGATTCTCAGGCTGCTCTGAAGGCAATACCAAACCGGCGCGGCTTGAGTCGGCCAACAGGATGTTCACCTCCTGACAATCAAAGTTGCCCAGGATATCGATGAACGACGAACCCTTGAAACCAATGCTCATGGGCTGACCATTGTACGAGCAGGCAATACGCTCGGTAGCTGTCTTCGAGAAGTCGTAGTCCTCAGCATCCAACTGCAACGTACCACCTTCCACGTGGAAGCGAATCAGATTGCTCGAATCATTGGCAAAAGGCTGTACACGACGCAGGGCAGCCTGCAAACCGAGACGGTCAACTGTCAACTGGTTCGGATTGTTCTGAGGAATCACGCTATTGTAGTTAGGATAGCGACCTTCAATCAGACGGCAAATCAGTTCACCGTCACCATAGCTGATCTGTGCGTTACGCTCGTCGAAGCGGATGGTCACATCGCCACCATCCTTGCCCAGCAGGTTCTTCAGCAGCGAAGCAGGCTTCTTTGGCAGGATGAATGCTGCAGGCTGGTCGCTATGAATGGTCAGAATCTTATTGCGCACCAGTTTATGACCGTCAGAGGCCACAACAGCCAGATATTCAGGCGTCAGGTCGAAATAGATACCATTCATTACAGGACGCAACTCGTCCTGAGCGGTAGCAAACAGCGAACGGGTAATATTCTCAGCCAGCAATGCGTTGGGAATCGTAATAACCGAAGCGTTCATGCCTACGCCCTGTGCTGTGGGAAACTCGTCGGCACTCTCAACGGGCAGCGAGAACAAGCCATTCTGGTAGGAAATCTTTGCCAGATTGGCAGTCAGGTCAACCTCGAAGGTGATGGGCTGCTCCGAGAAGCCCTTAACGGCCTCCAACAAGTCATGGTTTCCAACACAGAAACGACCGTCGCCGTCGCTTTCGGTCAGCTCCAACTGGGTGTTCATCACGTTTTCGCTGTCTGATGCTGTCAGGTGCAGAATGCCGCCCTGAACATCGAACACGAAGTCTGCCAAGATGGGCAGAGAATTTTTGCTGTTAATGACTCTTGAAAGAGCATTGAGTTTGCTGCTTAGCGCAGTGCTTGATACGGTAAATCTCATGTATATTTTTCGTTTTTAGTTTGTCATTCTACGAAATTGAGTACAAAAATACAAAATAAACTGGTCAAATCAAAAAATATTTGAAGAAAAATGCGCTTTTTAAAACTATTTTTCGTAATTTCGCCGTCTGAAACGAAAAATCAATTAAAATTAAGGTATAAAATTATGGATTTAACAGGAAAAGTAATTGCCATTCTTCCGGCAAGTAGTGGTGTCTCTCAGCGCACAGGTAACCCTTGGATGTCTCAGGATTATGTCATCGAAGTACCGGGCCAGTATCCCAAAAAGTGTCTGTTCCGTGTTTTCGGTGAAGACCGTATCAAGCAGTTCAACATCCAGATGGGCGAAGACATCACCGTTTCGTTCGACATTGACGCTCACGAGTTCAATGGCCGTTGGTTCAATGACATTCGCGCCTTCAATGTGCAGCGTGGTGCTGCGGTGCCTCCCGTAGCCGGTGCTCCCGAGGCTTCTCCGTTCCCTCCACAGCAGTCCATGGGCGGTGCTGACGCCAACTCTCCATTCCCTCCTGCTCAGGAGCCCGCAGCTGAAGGTTCTACCGACGACCTGCCTTTCTAAAGAGGTAAGAGGTAAGAAGTAAGAGGTAAGAGGTAAGAAGTTAGAAGTAAGTATATATAAAATAGGTATAGTAAGAAAAATGAAAGCATTTGTATTTCCCGGACAGGGTGCCCAGTTCGTAGGAATGGGCAAGGACCTGTACGATAACAACGAGACAGCAAAAGAATTATTCGAGAAGGCCAACGACATTTTGGGCTATCGCATCACCGACATCATGTTCGAGGGTACCGACGAGGACCTGAAGCAGACCAAGGTGACCCAGCCCGCCGTTTTCCTGCACTCGGTTATCAGCGCCATCTGCATGGGCGACAAGTTCCAGCCCGAAATGACTGCCGGTCACTCGCTGGGCGAGTTCTCTGCCCTTGTTGCTGCCGGCGCTCTGTCGTTCGAGGACGGTCTGAAGCTGGTCTATGCGCGTGCTATGGCTATGCAGAAGGCTTGCGAGGCTCAGCCCTCAACAATGGCTGCCATCATCGGTCTGCCCGACGAGAAGGTCGAGGAGGTTTGCGCCGAGGTCAGCAAGCTGGGCAAGGGCGTCGTGGTTCCTGCTAACTACAACAACCCCGGTCAGCTGGTTATCTCTGGTAACATCGACGCCGTCAACGAGGCATGCGAGCAGCTGAAGGCGGCTGGTGCCAAGCGTGCTCTGCCCCTGAAGGTGGGCGGTGCCTTCCACTCTCCGCTGATGCAGCCTGCCAAGGACGAGTTGCAGGCCGCCATCGAGAAGACTAAGTTCCAGACTCCCAAATGCCCTGTTTATCAGAATGTGGATGCTAAGCCCCACACCGATGCTGCTGAAATCAAGCAGAACTTGATTGCTCAGCTCACCTCATCAGTACGCTGGACACAGATTGTACAGAATATGATAGCCGACGGAGCCGCCGACTTTACGGAATGTGGTCCTGGTAAAGCTCTGCAAGGCATGATAGCCAAGATCAATAAGGACATTCCCGCACATGGTATCGAATAGAAAAGTACTGATCTATCAGGTCTTCACCCGCCTTTACGGCAATAAGAACATCACGCGCAAGGAGAACGGCACCATTGCCGAGAACGGTTGTGGCAAGTTTGCCGATTTCACTCCTACCGTGCTGAATCGTATTGTCAGTATGGGCATTACCCACGTTTGGTTTACTGGCGTCATCCGACATGCCACGCAAACCATCTATAGCGAATACGGCATACCCCGACAGCATCCCGCTGTGGTGAAAGGTCGCGCTGGCTCTCCTTACGCCATCACCGACTATTATGACGTAGATCCCGACTTGGCCGTCAGCGTCAACCGGCGCATGGCGGAGTTTGAAGAACTGGTAGCTCGTACTCACGCGGCTGGGCTGAAAGTCATCATCGACTTTGTGCCCAACCACGTGGCTCGCCAGTATCACAGCATTTGCAAACCCGAAGGCGTCAAGGACCTGGGCGAGACGGATAATCCTGAATTCGGATTTGAATCAGACAACAATTTCTACTATTGTCCCGGTCAGCGTTTCACCCCCTACTTCGACCTCTACCACGGCGAGGCAGAGCCCTATATCGAGGAACCTGCCAAAGCCACCGGCAACGACCACTTCGACAATGCGCCGGGGCAGAACGACTGGTACGAGACGGTCAAGCTGAACTATGGCGTCGACTACTATGCCGGACGCGTAGGCCACTTCTACCCCATGCCCAACACATGGCAGAAGATGACCGACATCCTGCTGTTCTGGGCTGCCAAGGGCGTCGACGGATTCCGTTGCGACATGGCCGAGATGGTGCCTGCCGAATTCTGGGCACACGCCACGAAGACCGTCAAGCAGCAGTATCCCGACATCGTTTTTATTGGCGAGGTTTACAATCCCAACGAATATCGTCACTACATTTCATCAGGTTTCGACTGGCTCTACGACAAGGTGGGCATGTACGACACCATGCGATCCATCATCTGCGGCCAGCAGTCTACGCAGGCCATTAGCTGGGCTTGGCAGAGCACCGACGACATTCGCGACCACATGCTCTACTTCCTCGAGAACCACGACGAGCAGCGCATAGCCAGCGACTTCTTCGCAGCCGATGCCCGCAAAGGCATCCCTGCCCTTGTGACCTCCGTGCTCATGCAGCAGAATCCCTTCATGCTCTACGCCGGACAGGAATATGGCGAGCAAGGCATGGACCGCGAAGGCTTCTCGGGCAAAGACGGTCGCACCACGATTTTCGACTACTGGAGCGTCGACACGCTCTGTCGCGCCCTTGAACGACATCTCACCGACTACGAGAAGTCGCTCTTCCACATCTACAAGAAAATTCTCCAGTTGGCGCGCCGCGAGATTGCTGTCAACAGCGGCATCTTCTTCGACCTCATGTACGTCAACCAGCATCTCTACCGCCAATACGTGTTCCTGCGCCGTGCCGGTAGCGACCTGCTCTTGATAGCCGCCAACTTCGACGGCAACGAGGCTAACATCAACGTCAACATCCCTGCCCACGCCTTCGACTACATGCAGCTGAAGGAACGCAAGGGCGTTGCCAGCGACCAACTCTCTGGCGACAAGATGAAAATTGAGCTGAAGCCCGACTGTGCCGTCAACATGACCGTCCCCGGCTATGGTGCACGCATCTGGAAAATGAAAGCGTAAAATAAGAATAGAAGGAAGAGGCAAGATGGAAGACTACATCCTGAACGAGCATAACAAAGAGGAGTTTCCGCCAGCCCATACGGCGGAACACCTCTTGAATCAGACCATGATTCGCATCTTCGGCTGCGAACGCTCCTATAATGCCCACGTCGAGCGCAAGAAGAGCAAGATGAGCTTCTACCTCGACCACAAGCCCACCCGACAGGAGGAAAAGGAGATTGAGCGCCAGATGCAGCAACTCATCGACGACGATCTGCCCGTCACCTTCGAGTTCGTCACCCGCGACGAGCTGCCCCCCGAGGTCAGCGCCGACCGCCTGCCCCAGGATGCTTCCGACACCATCCGCCTTGTCCGCATCGGCGACTACGATGTCTGCCCATGCATAGGCCGCCACGTTCGCTCCACCGCCCAGATAGGCCGCTTCGAAATGCTTGGCACCAACTGGGACGAACACGAACACTCCTTCCGCGTCCGCTTCAAGATTGTACAGTAAACCATAACGGCAGGCCTCAAATTGAGAACCTGCCGTTATTGACTATTCAGTTTCCGCGTCAGATAAAAGATTACTTAAAAGTAACCTTTTCGAGTACGGTCTTTACACTCGCCTCGATTATTTCCTTTACCTTTTCAGTCGACAGAGAACTATTGCCCGCCATCAGTTGCAACTGGAAGGTACCGTCGCCAACTGCCGTAGCAGCCCGAATCTTGTAGTATTTGCCATCCTCCAAAAGCTCGTAAACCACATACTCACGCTTGTTGATGGTGATGTTGTCAAGAGCCTTATAGTCCTTTCCCTCACAATTCTTCTTGAATTCGTCAAGCGATTCGTAAGTAACCACGTTGGGGCTGGCAGTCAGGTAAGGCGACTCGTTCATTGAGAACGTACAAGAGTTACTCACCATGCGGCTACGGGCAGTCCATCCCTCAGGAATCTTAACCGTGTAGTACTTGCCGGAAATCTCTTTCTGCTGATCGATAGGTACAAGTTTAGGCTGAGCCTGAGCCCAAGAAGTCATCACACCTGCTGCCAAGAAGGCAAAACATAACATTAATTTTTTCATTGTTCAATTTTTTAAAGTTAATACTATATGATAATATTTAGTTCCGGCTGCAAAGTTAGTGCAAATCGAGCGAAAAAACAAATTTTTAATTGATTTTTTCCGAGATGCAGCCTAACTTCACCAAAGGTGAAAGGTACAAACTATTTTCCAAACTTTAGCACAAAAGGGACGGTTCTTTTTGTGTACCTTTTGTGTAATTTTACATTAGGGTTTGTGCGCCGGCACCACCTAAGAGTCCTGCGCAGATGGCTGCAATGATTTCCAGAATGATTTTCGTTGTTTTGTTCATAATGTTGTGTGTTTTTAAAGTGTGAATAAATAGGGTTAATTGCTTATATCGAAATGAGAAATGAGAGGTGATAAGTGAGAGATATGATTACCTCGTTTCCCTAATTCTTTTACCCTACAAAGGTACGAAAAAATATCGAGATATGCAAATAAAAAGGATTGAAAATTAGGGTAAAAGCAAAAAAATAAGGGCCTGCTCCGCGTGGTGTGAAGCAAGCCCTTGATTGGTTATCGGACTGCACAGGGGGACTGTCCCCGTGTGCACAGAAAAGTAAAAAGGTAAAAAAGTCAACGCGTTTCAGTTGTTTCAGTTTCAGTTTGATTTTTGAGGTACCCTAATGTTCACACTCCTCTTTATTGATTCTTGTAACTATCTAATAATAAGTAAGTTATATATAATAAGAATAATAAGAGGAAAAGGACCCCCTCGAAAACAAACTGAAACAACTGAAACTGAAACGCTCGGCAAAGTTAAATTTCATCTAAAAAGCAGTAAATCAATGAGATACGACATTTCAAAACCCTCTGCCCCTAAGATGCCAAACCTTGGCAAGGGCACAGAATGCATCAAAATCCTGCTCTCGCAGGTATCCGAAAACATGCAAGAACACATGGTTCCGATGTTTTTCCCCATCCTTGGCGCACACATCAGCGGCACGGAATTTCAGTACCCAGACAACAGTTGGAAGGAACCGACAGGCATGATGACCAATCTGGTGGCACATTCTGGCGACAACAAGGGTCAATTCAAGGATCTTACGGAAGCCATTTGCCGTGATTTCCGTGAGCACGACATGGCCTCGCTGGCCGACCTTGCCGACGACGACCTGCTGTTCGAGATATCCCACCGATCGCTGGTATCAGCTTGGAAGGCAGGCTGCATCCTCTGGGTGCTCAACAATCAAACATGGACCAAATCTATGGGTGAACTCGTTGAATGGCTTGTGTATCACGACCTTTGGAGCAAAATGGCTGTATTTGCCGACATGCTGAAGGATGGCGACACCAGCCTTTCTGAGGTTGTCAAGACTGGTCCAAAGAACATGTTGGAAAACTGAGGACTATCTGAACGGCAAATGATAATAAAGAACACGAATTGCCACGAATTAAACACGAATTTTTCATTAATGATAATTCATGGGCAATTATATGGTAATTATATGTCAAAACTTGCATGATGACAACATCATCCTCAGCGATGCAAAAAGTACACAAAAAGATTGCGAAGCCACACTTCGATCTTTAGTCGAAGAACCGTCCCCTTTGTGTACTTTTTCACAAAAAAGTGGGGAAAATGTTTGGTAGTTTCAAAAATTTTTTGTACCTTTGTATCATCAAAGAGAGAGGTCTAAAAGAGGCGGCCCGACAGACAAGTTCGCCTTAATAATTTAATACCGAAAACACATTATGGCAGTAAGAAAAATTGCAATGGTCGTGAATCTGCGACAGAACAAGAACCAAACGTCTCAGGGCTTTGGCAAGTGGTACCCCGAGGTGGACGAGAACTAACGATGTATGATGTCGGAAGGCTGATGTCTGATGTAAGATGTTAAATTTGGGCCTACTTTTTGGTGGGCTCAGATTTTTTTTGTACCTTCGCAGCGATTTATGAACATCAATGAAATGACACAACGCGGACTGCATAAAATAGGATTGCTGGTGGCTCTTTTCGTGGCAGCCCCATTCACAATGGTGGCGCAGGAGCTGCAGGTGAAAATCAGCATTAATACGCAGCAGGTGGGCACGTCGGACAAGAGCGTGTTCGACAACCTGCAGCAGACGCTGGAGCAGTGGATGAACGACCGCCAATGGACGGACCTGCAATTCCAGCAGAACGAGCGTATCGTGGTGAACTTCAACCTGACGGTGACGAAGTACGACAAGGCCAACAACCGCATATCGTGTACGGCCATGATTCAGGCCAACCGCCCCGTTTACAACTCGGCTTACACCACGACATTATATAATAATAGGGATGGCGACTTTAACTTCGACTTCGCGCAGTTTGACCAGCTGAACTACAACGACGAGACGGTGGACAACCAGTTGACAGCGCTGATGGCGTACTATGCCTACCTGATTATCGGGCTGGATCTGGACTCGTTCTCGCCCCTGGGCGGCACGGACATCTTGCAGCGTTGCATGCAGTTGACGAACAATGCGCAGGACCTGGGATTTACGGGTTGGAAGGCCTTCGAGACCAGCCGCAACCGCTTTGCCATCATCAACGACTATCTGGACGAGGCCATGAAGCCTTTCCGCCAGTTGCAGTATGACTACTACCGCAAAGGACTGGACGAGATGGCGCAGAATGCCGAGCGCGGGCGCACGAACGTGACTGAGGCGCTGAAACTGCTGAAGCAGGCTCACGAGGAGAAACCCCTGTCGCTGTTGCCACAGATTTGGACGGACTATAAGCGCGACGAGTTGGCCAACATCTACAAAGGCAAGGGCACGGCCAAGGAGAAGGAGACGGTGTACGAACTGCTGTTCAACCTGAATGCGGCACAGTCGAACGCGTGGAACAAGATTAAAGAATAAAAGACAACTTAAACAACTAAAACAACATTTAATCAAGT
>Ga0310690_10007646_pt1 | contig 13865 bp, 13 predicted proteins | sample AusTroGonzalo_MG_2_FD_207661 | JGI IMG/M metagenome (GOLD analysis project Ga0310690, IMG submission 207661) | Bovine rumen microbial communities from tropical cattle in Woodstock, Queensland, Australia - Gonzalo_04 (v2) (version 2) | ecosystem: Host-associated > Mammals > Digestive system >... | reverse complement strand
TTCTTCGATTTCAACTCTTTTAGCATCTTTGAATTCGTTATATTCGTCCATTAAACTAATATATTTTTCTTCGAATTGATCAGACATTGTAGTCCTCCCTAAAATTTGTGTAATATCGTCGTAAACATGACCTTGATCATCCTCAAAAGAAACAGCAACGGATGTTTTTCTGTCGGCAGGCTCGGTAACTATTGATAAATGTTTTCCGTAAAAACCAGTCGCATATGGATTAAAATTAGGGTTTCTTAGTGTATGTGAACAGGAACCAACTTTCCTTCCACAAATATTACAGATATGCGTTTCAGTCACTGGTTTAGTATATCCAAGCCTCATGCTTGTGTCTGAAATAAATCCTCTTTTAATATCATTGATGAGTTTTTTATGTTCAGAACCTAAGACTCCTTTGTAATAAATTCCATACAAATTTAAATCTTTGTCCAAACGATAATCTGTACTTCTTATTTTACCAACAACACCGTCCACGCTTTTTATATGATCTTTAACGATTGGTCTTCCGATAAAAGTAGGAGCAGCTCTTTCTAGCTCTTCTTTTGTAAAAGTTTGCCTATTAAAGACTCCTTCGTGAACAAGCCATCCTTCAATTGGGATTAGATCTTCTTCAAAGTCTTCTTTGACATCGATCGAAGAAAAGTCGGTAATACGAACAGTACCATATGGATTTGCATCAGTCATAATTGTCTCCGATAAAAATTAATTAACAGATAATTTGTAAATTATCATTTGAAAGTTTAAGAGCTTTTTATAATTAATGTTTTATTCAAAAAAGTAAGGATTAATCTCGTTTTTGGAAAATGACCAACCTATATTTATAGTTTTTAAAATAAAAATTGAATAAACGTCAAAAAGTTTAAATAATATATATTAATAAAGTAGTAACTATGTCAGGTGATGAGAGCGATTTTGGAGAGATTTACATAATGAAGAACTTCGTAAATAACAAATACTACGTAGGCCAAACAGTTCAGTCATCCCAGGAACGATTCTCACAACATATCAGAGAAGCGTATACGAAAGGACGACGTGAATATAACTACTGTATCAGCCGAGCTATTCGAAAATACGGAAAAGAGGCCTTTGACTTCGCAGTATTGGCGAGAGTTCCTAAAGACATGCTTACAATAGTAGAAGAACATTATATTGATATGTATATGACATCAGACCCTGAATACGGCTACAATACAAGTATAGGGCATAATGACACTTCTAACTTCAAAAAGTATAAAGGACTTAAGCATAAAGACGAAGGTAAACATTTTGAGGAAATTTCAGATGAGGATATTGATAGAATTTTAGAGGAATTTTAAATGGAGCAGAAACTTGATGAAAGACAAAGGATAAAAAAGATTTTGCTGACGGCAAAACTTGATCCTGTATATTTTGCGGAACATTTCTTCAAGAACGTTAAAATGGAGAATTACGTTTTGGAAGATCACCAAAAACTTTTTTTAAGAGATAAAAATCCTTATAAGATCTTATTTTGTTCAAGACGTTCTGGAAAAACTCTAGTAATGATTTTAGATATTTTACATAAAGCTTTCTTCAGACCCAATCAGCAAATAGCGCTTATCGCTCCTACACTGGAACAAAGTAAGACGTTTGCGAATGTTTTCAACGATATGATATTAAGAAGTGAAGGTCTTAGATCTTCATTTATTGTAGACAACAAACTCGATAAGCAGTTGTCAAACGGAACAAGAATTGCGTTTAAGACAGCAGGTGCTGCATCTGGTAAAAAAGAAGATTCTAATTTAGTAGGAAGCGGTATAAATACATTATATATTGATGAAGCTCAGTCTATGGATGCAGATGCTATGGCTACTATTATGCCGGTAGTAACTGGTCAGATAGGTCAAGCAGAGATTGTATTAGCCGGAACTCCCCGTGCAAGAACTGGATTTTTCTTTGATAACATTTTGAACGCAAAACAGATCTCCGAATGTTATATCAATAATGGCCTTCCAAAAAAATGTCCTACGAATGGAAAATATAGTTTACATAGGTTTAAGGTAACAGACCTCGATGAAGATGACCGAGTTATTTATTCAAGAGCTGAATATCGTTTGACAATAGAAGAGCTCGAGACAATCAAGTCTACCATAGGTGTCGAAAAGTTTAGAAGAGAATACTGTCTAGAGTTCCTTGATTCCATCAGTATGCCGTTTTACAGCGACCTTATTAAATTGGCTTTTGTAGCCCCAGAACCACAAACTTTTAGCTCATTTCAACCAGCATGCGCAGGAATTGACTTTGGAAAAAAGAGAAATATTAGCTCATTAACTATTGCTACACAAACACCACAAATGACCTGGGAAGCTAAATACTACAAAAGATGGCATCTTGGAACTAAATACACAGATATTCTTCATTATGTAAACAATGTTATGCCAAGGGCATTTCCTAACCTTAAGTGCCTTGCAATCGATCAGACAGGCGTAGGAAACGTGCTGACCGAAGGGGTAAACCATGATTCCTCTTATGAAGTCTTAGATATCATTTTCTCACAACCTTCAAAAGTTTCAATGGTCGAAGGATTGGTATCAAGCATGGAAAATCAGTTTTTAACATTCTTACCTGACAAATTACTTCAAAAAGAAATGGCTCAGTATAGCCGTGAAACCACTGAAAATGACAGGGTCATCTATACCAAGGGTGAATCGGATGACTGCCTCGATTCAGCGATGCTATGTAACGTGGCAATCAACAATTACATTCAGAATGGACAGAAAAGAACAAATCCATTTAAATCATTTTCATTAGGACAGAATGTTCTTGGAAATAAAGAATATAATAAAAAAAGGTCAAGAACAAGATACACCAAAAAAAGAAAGAAAAGAAGATAGATATTTATGGCTGTAAAAATAACCAAGCACAACCCTCACCATACTAGCCTAAGAACTTTCGGAAACGAATATGCTCCAATTCAGTTGAGCTATAGGATCATTGACGGATTATATCGCAATACTGTTTTTAACAAAATCGTTAGAAAAATGATCGCTAACGTCGTTCCAAGTTACTTTACTCTTACGGTCGAGGACTCGCAAGAAAACAGACTCCCTGAGTTGGAAGAAATCTGCAAAGAACTCAGTTCTATATTAAATAGAGAATTGTACGTAGAAGCATATAAATCTTATTTCCTTTACGGAACCGGTATTCTATATGACGGAAACCGTGATGAAGATAATATTCCAAAAGAAATCATCACATTGCACCCGAAAGATGTATATGTAGAGACTCATACTCAGGGTCCTAAGAAAGGACAAATCAAATTATGGAAATATAACTACGGTGGAGACGACATTCCAATCAAGCCTGAGTACATCAAGGTATTCGCAAACGACCCTGATATTGGAGGCATCTTCGGATACAGTATTCTGGATCCAATGCTCGACACACTGCATCAGTTCCTGAACAACAGATTAGATTTAGCGGAAATCCTCAATAGATACGCTATTCCTATCGTCCAATGGGCTGTTGATGTAGAAGATCTGACTGATGAGGCAATGCAAGATAATCTCGTTAACAGAGCTCGTCAGATGCTTGAGATGCAACTGGACGCTGGAGACGACATAGTTTCAGATGCAAGAATAGAACCTCGTACTTTATCTTTCGCAAATGATGTTGGTCACCTAATTTCAATTTTAAAGGAATCTCGTCGTGATTTAGGTATGCTGTCAATCCCTGAATCTTTGATGGGTGGGGAAATCAGTAACCTGTCCGGTGGTAAGACTCAAGCTGCTGTATTCATGAAAGAAGTATCTGACTACAGAGCAGAGCTCAATGACTTTTTAGCAAGAAACTACTACATACCATTTTTAGAAGCCAAAGGATATGTCAAGGGCATCGATTATCACAATGTTTACCTGTCATTCCCTCCTACTACAACGGAGCTTCCGTCAGAAAGTATCATTTGGGTAGATACCTCATTAAATGATGGCTTAATTACACCAAATGAAGGAAGAGCTATGTTAGGTTTCAGAGGTGCTGCTCCGGGAACGCCTAAAATCCCTGCCAAAAACATTGCGTGGATAGAAAAAGCTCTCATGATGGGATTGATCACGCAGGACGAAGGAAGGGAAGCCTTAGGTTATGAGGGCCCGGCACCTGGCGTAACTGATGAAGTTAAAGAGATATTCGGTATCGGACAACAAAATCAACAGGATCAATTTGGCTGGGGACAAAAAGAAGTAGATAATGGCCCAGAAACCAAAGCTAAAAACAATAAGAAAGTAAAGGAACCTAAAAACCGTGATGGAAGGCAACCAAAAGAGGATAAAAAATGAGCTATATTTATATTTTAACAAACCTAAATAATGGTAAACAATTTATAGGTAAAAGCTCATTCCCCAAATGGTGTTTAAATCTTTTATTATATTCCGAATTAGATAAAGGAACTCATTACAATAAGCTTTTACAGAAAGAGTGGAAAGAAGACCTTTTCAGTATTGAGTATATTGAGTCAGATAACGTCGCTGAAGATTGCGATAATTATATTAACGAGAAGAACCTACTTAACCCTATCTATGGTTACAATGTATATGCTGACTTAAGGAGCAATAGGGGTCGTTTCAAAATGGAAGATGTATTCAGTGACGACCTCTGTCTCGTCTTCTGTTGGTATCCAAACATTCAATATATTGTAAGAACATTTGATTTAGAAAGAAATACTGTTAGTAACAGACTAGCAAACTTTGAGCTGTTTGAAAACGACTATTTTGCAAGGAAAATCGCTAGATATGATGACTATAATTACACATCAATGAGATTACTGTTCCTTGAAGAAAAAGGTCTAACGGCTGGACAAATAATGGATAAGATGCTGAACAGGTACGACATCAGCAATATGCTGCGTGTCACCCCACGTAAAATAAGCAGTTTCTATTCAATCCAACATATCAAATCAGATAAGGATAAAAGCAGAGGCTGCTTAATATTTTATCCAGGAGGTAAAGATGTCAAAGACGAAACAGAAAGCTCTGGTCAAATACTGCATGAAGTACAAACAGGCAAATAGAATCAACAATGCCGTTAAAAATGTCGGTTGGGCACTCAACCATTGCAGAGGATCAGAAGAGGATGCAAAGTTTGCTAGGTTACTGTTAGATATATTAATAGGAGAGGTGAAATAGTGTTAACAGATCCTTATATAACATCATCTAATTTCAGACCACCCAAAAAAGGTGTCAGCTGTAAGGTAAAAAAATTTTACGAAGAATTCGAAAGCTTTTATATAGACGTACGAGCACGCAAAAACCCTGATCTTCCTCATACAATCTGTGATCCATATGGATTTGCTCTTTTATGTAAAGATTATGCAAATGAAGAAGAATTAGAGGTTATCGATCAAAATATAAACTGTAAAAAATCATTTGAAAATAGACAGCCAACTTCACACGACAGTATATATAAATATAAATTTCCTTTTAAGGTGCTGTTAGATCTGTTATATAGGGCGTACTATTTCGATTATAACTTAGCATTAAAGGTATACAGGATGCAGCACAGTGCGTTTGATATATTCAATCAAATTATGAACGGACAGGGATATATCATCAATAGGCTTGCTCCTCAAAAGAAAAAAGTAAGGAAATTGATGAATAACGCTTATAATAGTAAAATATCATTGAATGAGGACAAACATATCGCAATTCCCTATAAGCATCTTGTATGTGACGGTAAAACATGGCCATGTATCGTAAGTAACAACTTTGCGGGCGGAATTATAAAAAAAGCTGAAATAGATGGATATGGAGAAGGATTATTCCTGATAGGAAACGATAATCTCATTTATGATGTTCTCAAAGTAAATGACTTGTGGATCACGGACACACCATTGGATAATCGACTGAAATTCGCACCTAAATGTAGGGAGTATGAAACAGCTCCATATATGAAGGTATATAGTTGGAGAACAGCTCTTGAGGCCGGAAAAGTGATTGGTTGCAACAAAAACAATGGAATTCTTGTAAGACCATGTTTTGAAGATTACTTCGACAACACTTGGTTTGAATGGTCAGCAAATAGTCTGATATATTGCTGCTCAATCAACGGAAAACTTCAAATAGCCAACAGAAAGACTTCAGAACCAGATTATTATACTTTAGAAGGGGAATTCGGAGAAGTTAATCCATATGAAGAACGTGTTTATGAAAGAATCTGGTTAGATGACTTCGATATCAAAGAATTCCAGCAGGTCTTGACTTTAGGTGACTGAATGGTATATATCAGAATGAAAATTGGAGGAGAATGGGCTATGTTCCAAATAACTCCAATGACCGTAAAGAGTGCTCAAGAAACTTTACAGAGAATTCCCCAGGGTCCTCATCAGCGAACGATCTTTCTCTCTCAAGTTATAAACGAGCCAAGGATGAATCAATGGGAATGGGGTGAGGTTCCGACTATTGTAATACATAGGTTAATGCTCTGTATCTCTGACCTTCTTAATGATTACAGAAAGATGAAACATGAATGTCTTGAGGTCATTTCAGAAATGTCAATCTTTGGAGGCACCTATTCTTTATCAGAACTTGAGAAACTTGCTAGGAAAAGAGATAATCTCATTGAAAAGTTAAAAGAGATAGAGGACATTGAGGGGGTCGTTACCTATTCTGATAAAAAAATCGATAAATTAATGAAAAAACCGAAACCTTTATATATAGGTTCGACACAATAGTATATTGTCGACAGCCTGTTGTTGATGGGGGCTGCCGGCCGAAAGTTATTGATTGACTTTGTGTGTAAATGGTTCAAATAAGCATGTAGAAACACGGGGCCCCTATTTCTGGTGGAGGGGCCTAATGCTTGGGTAACTCAACTGGGAGAGTGGACGGCTGAAGACCGTCTTGTTGCAGGTTCGAATCCTGTCCTGAGCACTTGGATACAATTTTCCATGTTGTATCAATTCCTCAACAAAATGCCGGAGTTTTCCTCGTCTCCGGCTCAACTCTCTGTAGCATAACGGTAGTGCACTGGGCTGTAGACCCGGGGATGGGGGTTCGATTCCCTCCTGAGAGATTTGCACACCTTCATTGATAAGGTTCGACTCCTTATTTGTGCAAAAATCACTTTAAATAATTTGAAACTCGTTGAAAGACGGTCTTTTGGCGGGTTTCCCTCTACATCGTATGGCAGGTTTGTTTTGGCGGGTTCGATTCCCGTTTCTGCCTAATTTTATTCATTTAAGGAGGTACAAGTCACAGATGGTTCTGGGCAACTGCCTCCACTTGTTCACCTATAAAAACAACTTGAAGTGCAAGTCACTTCAAACACATATAAGCTTGATTCGTTAGCGCTCATATAGTTTAACGGGGAGAACGTATGCCTCGTAAGCATGAGATCAGGGTTCGACCCCCTGTATGAGCTCCTCTTGAATCACCAAAGGTAATAATATGTACGAAGCAATAAAAAAATACAATAATCGCATCTTATCCAAAAAGGATAAAGAAGAACTTAATGGCCTAATCAAAGACCTCCCCAATGATATTGAGGTCAAGATGTGGCAATGGTACAAGCATACTCGTATCGTTTTAATTAAGGACGGTTATCAAGTATAACAGCTGAAAGTTCATAGCTTTCACTCCTTTATAAAAATTTCCAAAAACAGAAAAACTTACCGCCTAATATACCCCCCATTTTGGGGGGATCAAATGGTAGGGTCGGCTAGGTGGCCTATGCCGCTGGACTGCTAATCCAGAGTTCCCGAGAGGGAGCGCGTGAGTTCAAATCTCACCCCTACCGCCATATAACGACGTATTCATAGTTTTTCTTCTACCCCTTTTAACGAAGGGGTTTGCACAGTTGGTCGAGTCAGGTCGTAAGGCACCCGCCTTGAGAGCGGGAGACCCGCAAGGGTCCAGAGGTTCAAATCCTCTACTGTGCGTTAGAACGAGGATTATTCCTATCTGTTAAAACCGTTAAAGACAACAAAACATCTTGTTCGACCTCGTTCTATGTGATGAGGAGCAGAAAACGGCAAAATCTGCTTTCCGTAGGCCACGGACATCAAAATCGTGCCGCACTATTGAGTACGGAAAAATAGTGCCGTATTGTTGGATTGAGATCCAGTCTAGATTAAGCGAAGGTGAGAGACCTTCGCACAATATGGCCATCTGGAGATATAACTCAAAGGGAGAGAGTTTCTGTCTATAAGCAGAAAGATTCGAGTTCGATTCTCGGTGTCTCCATTCAAAGATACTATCAGCAACCCTTGAAGTAATAATGTTCAGAGAAATACGATGAGTATCTTGTTTCAAATCAAAGGTGCATACAGCAATCATACTAAGAAGAGAATAACTTAGATTCATAGCACCTTGCTTAATATATAGAAAAAGTGCCTATAAAATACAGCAAAAGCCACGAATCGACATAGTTGAATGTGATACGTTCTTAGGCACTTTGATAAAAAAAAGGTATCGACAGCAAATTTACTCTATACAAAAAAATTTCGCCGGAATTTACGTAGAAGTATGATACCTTGATTTAATGTAATGGCTTTTGTCAGAGGTGGAAAAATGATGAATTATCTTGAACAAGAGTTAGAAGAGCAGAAAAAGATGTCTTACACCGAAAACGGTGCCTTAGGTTATGGAACCACCAAATCAGCTCTACTTGATCTAAATTTTCAAGTCGGCAGCTTAAGAGGTGCTCCTGAAGAAGAAATTCAACTTCTGTTTGAAGCTGCTTTCTATGAAAATAAGGCATATGCGTTAAAATGGTTATTCTACGCCAGAGATGTTCGTGAAGGTTTAGGTGAAAGACGTTTATTTAGAATATGCTACAAAAGGTTAGGGGGACTCGATTTTTCCTTATTTAGAAGAAATTTGGGTATTATCGCTATATATGGTAGATGGGACGATCTGGTTTCATTATATGGGATTAGTGAAAATGCTGATGCATTCATAACAGCTACAATCAAATCCCAGCTTGAAAGGGACCTGATAAGTCTTTCTACAGGAGGAGCAGTCTCACTTCTTGCTAAATGGCTTCCAAGTGAAAACGCCAGCAGCATTGACACTAAGAATTTAGCCAAAAAAGTTAGAAGATCATTGAAGATGACCTCAAAAGAATATCGTCAAACATTATCTAAACTTCGTAAGCGCATTGGTGTTGTTGAAAGACAAATGTGCAGTAACGAATGGGATAAGATTGACTATGAAAGAGTTCCGTCAATGGCTAATCTCAAATATAAGGAAGCTTTTTTGAGAAATGATTACAATAGGAGACTTAACTATCTCGGTTCAGTAGCCTCAGGTTCTAAAAAAATGAACATGAATGTTGCTACTCCTGTCGACATTGTATCAAGATATATGAGAGATGGCTATTCTGTAAGGGAGATTGACCATACTCTTGAATTAGCTTGGAGAAACCTTAAAAATATTTCCATACATGACACTTTGGTTGTCGCTGACGGCAGCGGTAGTATGACTGTCCGTGTTGGTGGCGGAAGTACCAGAGCTCTTGACGTTGCGAATGCACTTGCTATTTACAGTTCCGAGCATAATCAAGGAGTTTACAGGAATAAGTACATAACCTTCTCTTCAAGACCGCAACTCGTCAGTTTCGAGGAAGATCAATTATTGGCAGAGAAAATCAAAACCTGCCTAAGACACGATGAATGTAGTAATACTAACATTCAAGCGGTATTTGAGCTCATACTGAACACTGCGATTGCAAACAAACTCTCTCAAGATGAAATGGTCAAAAACGTATTGATTATATCTGACATGGAATTTGACCGTGCTCAAACCACATGGGGCGGTGATGCTCCACTGACAATGCCATTATTCAAAGTAATACAGGCAAAATATGAAGCTGCCGGATACAAACTTCCAAGACTAATCTTTTGGAACGTCAATTCCAGAACCAAAATAATACCATTGATTGAAAATGAATTGGGTGTCACTTTGGTTTCAGGATTCAGTCAAAACGTACTTAAGATGGTTATGAGTGAAAAATACGATCCTTATGAGGTTCTTATTGAAACCATAACTGCTCCAAGGTACGATAAAGTAAGGGCGTAAACCCTTACTTTTTGTCGCTGTGGTCTAGCAAGGGTTTTGATTCCCTGTGTCAAAGGCAACGAGGAGCACTCGGATAGCGTGGGTTCAAATCCCACCGGCGGCATTAATAGTCCTATGGTGTAATGGCAATCATGACGGGTTTTGGTCCCGTTGACTCAGGTTCGACTCCTGATAGGACTACTTGGCGGATTTAACCAGTTTTTTTCGCCATATAATAGAAATATCACCTCCGATATTTATTTACAAATAAGCCCATATGGGCTATCCCATATGGGATACAAGTGGAGTGGGATCCTATATGGGTAGATATGGGGATGTGATGTAGCCTGGTCTATCATCTGGCCTTTGGGAGGCCGATACTCAGGTTCAAATCCTGGCATCCCCAAGTCTTTCAATTGTTTTAGTATTTAATCATTGGGCTGCTCAACAGAGCAGCTTTTTCTAAGGGTACGAGAGTTTAGAAAATTGACTAAGACCTCAATAATAAGATAAAGAAAGAACAACATTTGTGAGTTCATTGTTATCACATCTTGATATACTTCCTATGTTAAGTAAGTCGGAGTCTTTAGAGGACTTGGAAGATGAGTATATGGGCAAATCGGGGGGGTCTCAACTTTTGTAGAGTTGAGAGCCCCTTGGATAAATACGTGTTTGATGGGAGGTTGCAAACTCCTCAGACATGGACAGATCCTGCGAAGGTTCGAATCCTTCCCCTTAGATTTCCCCCTGTCGTTTAAAGAAAGATCAGCTCGAGTAATGATTAACATATAAGGACACCTAAGGGAAAGACACTGAGTATCCTCAAATAACGTGTTTGAGCGAAAAAGGATGACGAGTACACTTAGGAGATGAAGGTGCAAATCCTTCCTGGGGGGCTTAAATGGGGGCGTAGCTCAGTCTGGCAGAGCGCTGAAGCTTTTCCATCTTGACAAAGATGCATACTGCAAAATATTAGCATCCATGTTAAGGCAGAAGCATAGGTTCAAATCCTATCGCCCCCGCTCTATTGGAGGCGTAGTGTAACTTGGCTATCACAACTGGCTCCAGACCAGTTAATGGGGGTTCAAATCCCTCCGTCTCCAAACCTTCTCTGAATTATATCCGTCCGTAGTCGTGCGGCCTTAAGATGGATTCTAGATAGATTTAAGGGAGTATAGGAGGATGTCGGTGTAAACCCGATCGGGCGGACCATTTATAACGGAGGGTGGCTAAGATGTCTCTTGAATACCATGTCGTATTAGGGTGTGGGAGCATTTTTGTATAAAAATGTAGGTACTGCTTACTCAAAACGGATTTGTCGACTTAAGTTTGAGTAGGTCAAGAGGCCAACGCACCGGGCTTGTAACCCGGAGATCGCAGGTTCAAATCCTGCCCCTCTTCCATGAGATTATTGAATAAAGCAATATGTAGGTGCAAATCCTACTAATCTCATTGAATCTTCTATAGATTCAAAATCCATAAATGATTTCACTCGCACTAGACCCCTCTTCGGAGGGGTCGCAAGGGAATTATTTTCATATGTTTTTTATTAACATATTTTTCACCTTACCTCCTCAACGATGGGGAGGATCGCTCCACTGGAGTAGCTGGTAAACTCAAGGGCCTTTCGAGCCCTCGCTCCGGGTTCAAGTCCCGGGTGGAGCTTTCTGTTCTTGAGGGGTCAGAAATACAAAAAAACTTTCTCCGAGGATAGGCTGGCTCCATAACCTCGTTAAAAAACAGGAGACGCCTTTGGGCCTGTAGCTCCAACTAGTAGAGCGTCCCCCTTGCAAGGGGAAGGCTTTGGGTGCAATTCCCAATAGGTCCACTGGGAGCGAGCCACAAATGCGACCAAGACGTCCACTCTTAATCCCCAAACATTCGTCTTGAGGTTTGGCCCCTTAGCAAAGGTCGGGGTTGAGTGATGAAGCTACTAAGTAGTGGCACAGACAGGTGCACAGGTCTGTGATGGGATTTCAGCAGGTTCTACGAAGATAAACCGCCAAGAGGAAGGAGAGCTCTAATTCTTGTAAAACAATCACAGCTTTCCACCAAAGCCGCCGTAGCACAGTAGGTAGTGCGGCAGACTGTTAATCTGAAGGTCGTAGGTTCGAGTCCTACCGGTGGCGTTCACCTCCATTGGAGGTCTATCGTACAAAAGGAAGTTAAATCATGGGGGATAGAAATTATCATAAACCAAAAGGACCCAAACCATGTTTCAAATGTTATTCATACATTAAACATGACGCATTCTTTGGATACTGTCCAAAGTATAAATGTCAAGCGCGAGCAACAGATAATTGCGAAGTTATTCAGAAAATGATTTAACTTCGTTTTACTATTTTTTTAGAAACCGTAACCTATATATATAGGTTCATATATATATAATATCATTCATAAAAATATATTGTAGGAGGTATTTTTTATGTATGAAGAATTTACAAATCTTTTCACAGATATTGAAAAGAAGGTGGAAGAAGGTAATATCATTATTGAAGGTGATGTAAACATCAATATCATTGATGATGGTAAAGCAGGCTCTCCACCCGGCAAAAAAGCGATAAAAACATTAAGAAATAGTGCTGCCATGAAAACATGGCGTAAAAGAATTATAAAAAGAGATCAAGCTGAGTGTCAATGCTGTCATAAGATAGTTCAGGATGGGATAGAAGTCCACCATATATTTCCTTTAGCAAAAAACCCGGATTTAGGACATGTGGACGGAAATGGAATCGCATTATGCACACAATGTCATTCCAAATACCATCAAATGTATCAAGGCAGTGAAGATCCTCAGACTTTTGCAAAATTTTTAAGAGATTTCGGTAATAGGAGGTCTTAGATGGTTTACTACGAATATAATGGATATGGAACCGGAATGGAAGGTGGAGTATATACTACTGACTGCGAAGGAAATGAACATAGCTACACTACCCCTGAATTAGTTCAGGAAGCGAATCAAATCTATGCAGGGTTTAAAAATGCTCTAAAGAAAATCCAGCGCCTTGAATCTGAAATAAAAGATCTTAGAGATCAAATAAAGACTGGGGAACAATATACAAAAGAGCAAAATAGGATCATAAAAAGTAGAGACCAAGAAATCTTAAAATTAAAGCAAAGAATTGAGGCATTAAGAAGATGATTCCTGAAATACAAGAAATAGAAAAAATTGCAAAAAATACTCCTGATTCAAAAAAAATGGTTCAGGAGTTATTTGAACTGCAAGTAAAGCGCATTGATGTGGACATTATGCATCCTCGCATTCAAAAAGTAGGAGTGATAAAATGGAATGGGGATATGAAGAAAAATTCGACTTACTAGGCATTTGGTTAATGGATGAAAATTATGATGTTCCATATAACCGTTCTATCGAATTAAAAGAGAATCTCATTATTGATATAGATCAAAATGAAGATATTTGCTCTATTCAGGTAGCAAATTGGTCAAAAATGTTTGGAATACCAAAGAATAACGTTTCAAAGATGGATATTGATTACGAAATCAAATATGGTGAATTTTCCTGTATAATTACAGTTATAGGAAAATTGAACGGTGCTGAGTATAAAATCAGTGGGAGTATGTTTCTATGATGGGTTTAATGCGCAAAAGTGAACATGAAGCGTATATAAAGTGCTATAAAAAGAAAATAGAGAAGCTTAATCGTGAAATAAGGGATCTCGAAATTAGTCGAGAGACACAAAGTGATCTTTGGCTTGAACAGGCCGTAAAATACAATAAGGCATTGCAAATGGATTTCAATAACATGAAAGTTCAAATGAGAAAAACATTTTGTGATGGAGCAGTTGTCAAGACACTGAAAGAAAGATTAAAAAATTATGACGTTTTGAT
>Ga0310690_10007645_pt1 | contig 13865 bp, 4 predicted proteins | sample AusTroGonzalo_MG_2_FD_207661 | JGI IMG/M metagenome (GOLD analysis project Ga0310690, IMG submission 207661) | Bovine rumen microbial communities from tropical cattle in Woodstock, Queensland, Australia - Gonzalo_04 (v2) (version 2) | ecosystem: Host-associated > Mammals > Digestive system >... | reverse complement strand
GTTCTTCACAACCTTGAAGCCGACTGGAGACGAGCCCCCCCCGATCCATCGCGCATGGACGCGAACCTTCTCGCGGCTCTTCCCGACGGCGACGATCTGGCGGTCGAGGATGAACGGTAGCGGACGCACCGGCCACATTTCGGCGACTTCGCCTTCGCGCAGCGCCCCGGGACGCGCGGAATCAGGCTCGATGACAGCACAGGCCTTGTCAGATTCGTTTCTCCACGCATACGTCCTTTCGGAATGAAGCGTCTTGTTGTCTCGCGCAAAGAGGCGGAACACGGGCCTTATCCAAATCGGCTCGCCCCAGCCACCGCCGCCGAGGGTGTTTTCCCAGATGAAGCACACGCTTTCGCCTGCGGAGCCCTTCTCCACGCCGGACGTCTTGATTGTCGCGCCTCGCAGCCCGAACTCGTCGCGGCACGGCCCAAACCAGTTGCGCCACACATAGCTCGGCGACACGGTGTTGCCCTGCACGGAAACGCCTGTAAACGACATGTCGAAGCGGTTTTCCCAGACGCGGATGTTCTGCTGGCCGCCATCCAGTTCGATGCCGTCGTCGGCCGCGAACGAGAAGTAGTTGCCATAGACGTCGGCGTCGCGGTTGAAGCCGCCGTCCGGATCGAAGTTGCCGTAGCTCGTCACCGCGTCGTTCCAGCGATGGTCGTCGGAGCCGGTGAAGTCGTTCCACCTAAGAACCGTGCCGCCCTTCGGACAGGCCAGCGTGACGGCGTTCTGTCCATACGGATGCGAATAATACCACGACACGGAACGGCTGTTCTGGTCGTGAACCCAGCAGCGCTCGATCACGGTGTTCGACATCCCGCGCCCGACGCAAAAGGCATGGTCGTTGACAGCCCACCTCCCTGGCGCGCGCACTATGCGGCCGAGGTCCTTTTCCGTGTACGACGGAACTCCCTTCTGTCCCCAGTCGTGGATGTTCAGGTTGCGGCAGCGGATGTCATGCGAATCCACGAGGTTGAATACATGGCCGTTCTCGCCGCCGGTGAGCTCCATTCCGTCGAAGACGACGTATGCGGCGTTCGTGACGGTAAAATGGTCGCCCGTGCCCGGGTTGTGCAGAACCGCGCCTGCCTTGGCGGTGTAGCGTATCCAACCATCCGGCGTTCCCTTGTCTGAAACTACAACCGGGAACTTCACGGCGGCCGGATCAAGCTCGACCGTCCGCGCAATCGGCACCTTCGTCGTCCAAGTCGTGAAATCGCCTTTCGCAAGCACACGTTCGCCAATCCGAAAGCGCACTTCGTATGAAGTCCCCTCGTTCAGCCCCCATATCGAGCCACGGTACTCCTGCGTCTCCCTGAAGAAAGCAGGCAGGCGAAACATCGTCCAGGGAGCGTCTCCGGCGCGGCGATATTCCATGACGAGGCCTTCCGTCTTCGGCGCACCGAACGAAACGCTGCAGCAGGCGAACGTCGGAGTCAGCCTGAGCTCCCCCTGCTTCACAGGGTTTATGATCGCGATTCTCCGAGATGGCGTTGCATCGGCAACCGGCGGCGCGGCAACCGACTTTTCCGTACCAGTCACTTGCACATCGTCGCGCAGAAGGTGCGGCTGGCAGTTGACGCCGAAGAGGATGTTGCGCAAGTCGAGGCGCGATTCGAAGCCGGGCTCCGGGATAACCAGAAGCGCGGCGATTTCTGCGCCTTCCGGCACGTCGCCGGAGAGTTCAAGATCGAACGCCTTGTCAGGAGCCTCGAACATGCGGAACGACCATGCGGAATGTTCGCGCGGAAAGCCCTTGCCCGCGGGGACGGCAGTATCCCATTTCCAGCGGGCGCGTTCCCCCTTACGCGAATAGCCGGCCTTCAGATAGTCGAATGCTCCGTTGTGATACTTCGCAATCGTCGGCTTGTCAGACGGTTTCGCCGGATCGGAAATCTTAAACGCGCCGCCATAGCGCTCCATCTCGCCCGGGAAGCGGGAGAGGGAGAAAACTGCGTACCGCCCGGACTTCTTCAACCCTGCGCACGGAAAGGACACTTTTTCACCCGCCTTCCGGCAACAAGCGGGACGGTCGAGCTGGAGAAGCCGCGCACCGGGCGATATTATCGCCGTCACAGTCTTCACCGCGTCGCCATCGACAATCTCCACCTCTGCAATCTGCGGAAACTCCTCACGCGGTTCCGGGTTGTCGTCCCCCTTGCTGATAAGCGGCGGCGGAAGCGGATCATACGCGATTTCAAGGATTCCGCCCGCAAGCGTGGCGCGAGCCTTTCCGAAAGCGCGGGCGAACGCCTTCTCGCCCGCACCAGATACTGGCAGCCTAAGCGGACTCATAGGATCGACCGCGACAATCTGACGCTCAAAGCCTGGTATCGTGCCGGAGCAGGCGGGATTCTCACCGATAACAATTTCCTTCGCAGGTTCACGCCAGGCAACAGTAACCTCAACACCCCGTTCCCCGTTCCCCGTTTCCCCTTTCCCTTTTAGCGTCAGCTCGTTGCGGCCGGCGTGGAGCCAGCCCGCGAAGACGCGTGGATTGAACATAACCTCAGTCTTCGCCGCGAACCGCGAGACATCGCCTATCGAAGATGAGACGCGGACAAGATACTCGTGACGCGCCTTCACGAGATACTCAAGGCGAGATACGCCGTCTCTTCCACGCGGCAGTTTGCGGAACGTCCTGCCGCGATCGGTGGAAATCTCGACCTCCGCCATCCGCCCGTCTTTGAGGAACGCGGCGTATTCGCCGAAAACGACTGGATACGGGCTTTTCACGACATAGTCGAAGCGCCCGTCGCCGGACTTGAACGCCGGGTTGGCGGGCTCGGGCTTTCCGTCGAACGCTATGAATGCGTTGCCGTAGTGGGGGAAAATGCGGTCGCGGCGGAATATGAAGAGCTTCGAATCGTCCGCCGCCACGAGCTTGCCGTAGTCTCGCTCGTCGTCGCCGACGGAGTTCTTGATGCGCGCCCCCTTTTTGCCGCGCGCAAGCGCCTGGAGGTTGTTCACCTGGCCGTCGTTAGTCGCCCACGCGCGGAACCGCTCGCCGGGGTTGAGCGTCACCGCCATGCGGTCGAAATAGACGGGGCTGCGCACATCGCGGTCGCAAGTCCCCTTGCGGATGTAGTGGTCCGGCGAAGAGCCCATGCGCTCGAAAATGCCTGGTTCGTCGCCCATTTCGTGAAGCCCGGCGCTCGTCTTGTTGTCGAAGCACGGGAAGAACTTCTGCGCCGAAAGGTCGTAGATGTGGTTCTTGCCGTCGAAATAGACCTGCTCGAACATGTGCCCGTAGCCGAACGCGACGGTAGAAGGCAGGTCGCCGACGACCGTGAACAAGTTGGCGACGATGTTGTTGAGAGGCCCGCACTCGAATCCGCAGTAGCCGTTGAGCATCGCGAGGCCATCCATGATGACTATGTGCGGCACATCCCCGCCAGCTGCAAAATCGACCTGGTTGTTCATGAAGTAGTCGCTTGCGGATATCGCGAACTGGAATATCCTGTCGGCCTTCTCGCGGTCGGAAAGCCCGTCAAGGGCCATCGACTCGCGAAGGTCCCCGAGCGACGCCGTATCAGCCCGGCCCCGGTTGACGACTCGGACCTCGCGAAGCGGCTTCGCCCCTCCTTCATTGGATATTTCCACGTAGTCCATGTAGAAACGTTCCGGGACCTCCACCTTGAACGTCTCCCCCGGTCGGACGGCCGCAGACCTCTTCACACGCCGCCGCGCTTCGCGGAATTCGCGCTCGCCCGGGACGTCGCGGTAGTTCACGATGTCGAAAATCCTCCTCGGATCGTCCGCCGCCGCAATCTCCGCAGGAGCGCGATAATCAACACGTCCGGTATTTGCATAGACACTCGCCGGAATCCACCCAAAGCCGCCGCCCGACACGCCGTCGTAGCCGCTGTCGAAGGTGAAAAGCGCCCGCGTCGCCGCATCTACGGCAAACGAGGACGACGGCGTAAAGCTGCCTGAATACCTAAGGCCCGTCGAGACGCGCAGGCTATCTACCGCGCCCTGGAACATCGTCTCAGGCTTTCTGCCGGTACGCTTGAGCCGCGTATCGGCGGCGGCGGCCCCGAGGAAGAACTCTGTCGCATGGTGGTCGTTGATGTCGGAAATGGTCTTGTCGCCGAGAGGCAGCGCCTGATATCCGGCAAGCGTCATCTCGCCGCGCTTCACCCCGCCGACGAAAAGCTCAGCCGCGCCATCCGGCGTCCACTGCACCGCGACATGCGTCCATGCGCCCTCCGGCAAGTCGATCCCGTCGAATTCGCGCGAAAAAGCCTTGCCCTTCCAGTCACACATCGAAAGGCTCATCTTCCGCGCCGCAGGGAAATACGCAAGGCGCAAGACGCTTCCAAGCCCGTTGCCGAAGCCCTTGTAGTGGTAGCGTCCGCAGATGTAGCCGTTGTAGGCCTCGAACAGCGTCGCCTCATCGCCCATGCGCCGCGCGTCTGGACGGAAAAACGCCTCGACAGTCCCCGCGCCCGCAGGATAGAAGCGGTCCTCTTCGCGGCGGAACTGCACCATGTCCGACCATGCGCCGCGGCTCAACGTCTGGTAGGCGAGCGCTATGCCGTGCTCGCCGCCAAGGACGAGCGCCTTGCCACCGGCCACGCCGTCGTCGAAGAACGCCTTGTTGAGCGGCGGCTTTGGACCGGCGGCTGAAAACGCCAGCCTGCTAAGGCGAAGAAGATCGCCTGCATCGCCCTTCGGCGGACGCCGCAGCTCTATCCGCGCCTGAAGCGAACGCGCCGCGGGATGCAGTCGCCCCTCGTTGCGATACGAAACAAGCTTCCCGACTGGCCGCGCATGGCCAGTTTCCCTGATGTCGGCAAGCGTCTCTGGAAGGCGCTTGCCGGAGGCGTCGATCTGCGCTACAGAGATGTCGCCGCCCCATACGAGCGGCGCCACATTCTCGACTTCGATCTCCTGCACAAGCCGTCCCTCGGCGTCGGCGGGCGGCAGAGGGATGTCGGCTGTCGCGAATACGCGGTCCGGGGATTTCGCGTCAATCGAGAAAACGAGCGCACCGCCTTCGGCGCGCGCGGAAACGCCCTTCGGACATTTCCATGCGGATGGGTCGAGCAGCGTCGCCACCGCCGCCAAGACTGTCAGGACCATGGTTCCTCCCTACGGATTGCGTCCGCGCCAAATGCGTTCGTGATCGCGGCGGTGCGCCCACATGACGTCCGCGCTTTTGCGCATATCGGCCGCGAGCTTCTTGGCGGGCGGAAGCGTCATCACCGTCTCGAACTTCTCCGACGGCGCGCACTGCACGAGTGCAATTCCAGCCGCCTCCGCCACGTCGATCATGTCGGCCATGCGCCGCGTGCGCTCGACCATCTCGCGGACGTAGCCAAGGACTTCGTTGAGCCGCGCTCCTTCGCCCTGCAGCCGGAAGAAGTCGCTTGACTCCGGAAGAAGCGAGTCGCCGTGGTGCTTGCGCCAGTCGTCAAGGTGGAACTGGTATGTTATGACAAGCGCGTGGAACTCGGCAACCTCCCGGTAGAACTCAAGCCTCATCGCAAGGCCCTTCAAATACTTCTCCTCTGCCGCTCCGCGTCCCTTGCCGGAGAGCGACTTCGCGCCCGCTACCGCCTTCGCAAGAAGCGGACGCACCCGCTCCATCGTAAGCCATCCGGCGATGAAATGCGCCCCGAATCCGCTTACCCAGCGTCCACCCTGCAAATCGAGAGGGTATTCCGCCTCGTCTTCAGTCTGCGCCTGGAAGATGAACGGCCTCCACCACGACTTCTCCTCTGTCTTCAGCTCCTTCGGGAACGGCACTATCGGACGCGTCAGCCAACGCTGGTGTGTGCCGCCAAGAAGGAAGAGATGACCGCCCTGGCTATATACGGCAAGGAGGTCGTGGGCACGTTCAAAGTTCATCCAGACGTCGGCGAGAACCTTCGCCGATGCGTCGTCCGCGACGATTTCGCCTGCGACGTCCTCAATCGCCCTCGCACAGGCGGCAGGCCCCTCGCCTATCGAACGATGCAGGAATTTCTTCGCAAGGATGACGGCGTCGAGGTCGTCAACGCCCTTGATGGCGTACACCAAGTCCGCGCCTGGATGCCGCTGCGCCTCCTGCAGCTGGGCCGCCATCGCGGCAACGCGCGGCATAAGCGCGACGGGATACGAATACTCCGCAAACGGATTCGGGAAGCCCACGGTGAAAGTCGAAGCCTTCCCGGAAGCCGTGCGCCCGAGCACGCTCTGTCCTGGCTTAAGCGCCTTGACGACGGCGTCGATATCGACTTGCTTCTGGAGATACCGGGCGATGTTGACCTTCACCTCTCCGAGCCCCGCCTGCGCCGCGCCCTCCTGAAAGCACGAGAGGAAATTGACGACGCGAGCCGAAAGCGACTTCCCGGAGCAGGCCGAAGGACCGTTCATTCCCGGATACGAAAACGGATACCAGCAAAGCCCGGAGCCAGAGTCGTTCACGAGAAAGTCAAAGCTCTCGAACGGCGCGGCGCGGCAGAGCTCCGCAACAGCCCTCACGTAGATTGCGCGGAACTCAGCGTCGTCAAGGCACGGCGCGAAGTATTCGTGGCGCGAGCGGCGCGAATGCTGGCAGGCGGGGCCGCGCCAGTTCGGGTGGTCCTGGTAGACGGCCTCTGGCAAGTAGGCGGGCTCCATCCCGATGAAAGTCGCCTTGAGGCCGTTTTCCTTCAGCACCTCGAAGCGCTTGCGAAGCGCCTTCATGTTCCTGGCGGCGTAATCCTTCGGGATGTACTTCTCAAGTTCCGGCGGCACTACGAACTTGAAAAGCGACGGGCGGTGCATCGACCAGTTAGGGTACGGGTCAGTCCGCCCATATTCGTCCCACTGCCAAAGCGACGGCTCGACCTGACATGCGCCAAGGTGCGTCGCGCCGATTTCCTTGGCAAACTTCGCAAGTTCGCGGTATTCGCCGATGTCAGACGACGGCGCCTCTACGGAAATGCGCGGAGCGCCATGCACCGTAGCAACGGCGACAACCACCGCAAGAACTGCCGGGAATCGCATGGCCGTCACTTGATAAGAAGCATCAAGCCCGTTTCCGCGATGTGTGCAAAGACCGTTCCCGTCTCTGCGTCATAGGCAAGCGAAATATCCTCCGCCCTGCGGCTTCCCGTGACGGATCCGAGGGTAAAGGTGTCGCCGGCCGCGCACTTGACGAGCGGGTAATTGGCTCCGCGCACGGTGCCCGCGCCGACCTCGAGGTTGATCGTGATCGCACGAGGAATGCCGTCCGCCGGATACTCGATGAGAGCGGAGCCGGACGGCGCACCGGACAGCCCAAGCAGCAACGCTACAGCCTCCCGTGTGTCGCTGTGCGCACATGGAAGGCCCCACTTCGCCGCAAGGTATTCCTCGGCCACCTTCCGTTCAAACTCAGTCGGAGCTTCGGTAAAGAGCATCACCTCGGCATAGCGCTGAAAGCCAGCGTCTGACGCAGTGCTGGATCCTCCATCCCCCGTGCCCAACTGTCTGGCGCCAAGACCATAGATCTTCTGCTTCTTGGCGTCCATCGACACAATCTGCCAGCCGTTGCTCAATCCCGTAGAAGTCGCCGAGACTGCCGCGCCTCCGTTGATGTGCACGTCAAACTCGCTAACGTTGCTGATCGGATTGCCAGCACCTTCGCCCGTATTCTTCCTGTCTGAACCTGGCGTGCGGGCAAAATAGCCGTCGGACGTTCCCAAGAGCGCCGAACCTCCGCCAGACTGTGCGCCAAACACCATGATTGCATAGTCCGCCGTTATCGGCGACTGCGAATTGAGCTTCTCCGTCTTGACAATATTGATGCGGCGCGAGGAAGTGTCTGCGTTATTCCACATCGAGACCGTGTGGTAACCGTTGAGCAAAAAGGAATTGTCATCGCAAGGATAGACGCTGGCAACACGACCTGTAAGCGCCGTATCCCTCCCGTAGCGAGTATTTCTGAACCGATATACATCGTGATCTGGGCGACAATCCTTCCACTGAGAAATCAAAGTATAGCCTCTATAGGCTGTCTGGTCCGAATTCGACCAGTCGTTGCATTCATCGCCGACATAGACAAAAGAATTCGTATCTGTCGAATCGACCCAGAGCGCGACTTTCTCCTTCCACCAAGTCCCTGCTTGAACGACGCGACCTGAACCTGAAACCTTAACGCTTGGGGCAAATGTCGTGTCGGAGAGAACAGCGCCGTCGAGAACCGTGACGGACGAGAAAGTCGTGCCGACGTTGCCAAGCTTCAGCAAACCGCCGAACGAAGCCTCCCCACCGGAAGCGGCCGGGACAAGAACGCCGTCGAGATTCGTGGGCTCTCCGCTAACAGGCCCCTTCACGGTCCACGGACCTGAGCCACCAAGGTTGACAATCGCGTCTTCTGCGGGGGATTCGCGAACTTCAAGCGCGAAACCTTCCACGTTCAACATGCCGGAGACCGCCCCGACCGAGAGTGTTGCCGAGCCGTTTCCTGAAAGCTTTGCGTCGGAAAGTCCGCTGCTGACCGTCACGTCGCCGAGTGTAAACGGACCATTTCCCTTGAATGAGAGTATATTGTTCTTATTGAACAAAAGAGTTCCGCCGAGCGACACGCCCCCGTCGAAGAACGCATTCGCGCCGCTCGCTGAGAAGGCAAACGTCGCCGCCGGCGACCCGCTCACATTCCCGTCGAAATGCAGATTGTGCTGCCCGCCGAAAACGTAGAGCGCAGATCCGGACGCGAACTCTATGTCGTTGGTGATGTGCTGATAGCCGCTGCCCGCCCACGTCCATCTGTATATGTTGGAGCCGCTTGTCAGCATCACCGTGTGCTGGCACTGGATAATCTCAAGCGTCCGCCCGGAGCCGACGACTATTTTCCCGGCGTTGATACCGGCGCAATCTATGAGAGAAATGTCATATCTGTCGAGCGTAAAAGCCGCAGCACCTCCGCCAAGAAGCCCGTCGGCATCGACGGCAAAACGGGTATTGTCCGCAATCGACCATGCGCACGACGTAGGCAACTTCGCGCACGTAACGGCATTGGTAAAGACAATCCCCGTCGCCTCCACGTTCTCAAATTCAACGTCAGACTTGAAAAAAGCGAAATTAGTGCGTCCTCGCACGGAATTGAACTTGACCAATTCGCCAAAGCGCACTTCTTTCGCGCCTTTGACCGTCACCTTGCCGCGAGTCTGGAGGGCTCCGACCCAGTGAATCGCTTCAATGCCTGTTGCATCGACCGTAAAGGAGCCTTTAGTTGCATAGAGGTTCGCGTAGAGAGTAAACACGCCATTGACGGCGGCTGACGAATCAAGCTCGATGGTCACGTTCTCACCGAAGCGCAACGTATAATCCGCCGCACTGGCAGCGCTGGCCGTGCCTCCCGTATGCCCGTTCCAGCCATTTAACTGCGACGCCGTGACGATAGAGCCGTCTTCAATCTCGACGAGCGACGTTGCACCAACAACGAACGCGGCAAGCGATGCCGCGACTACAAGAAGATTTTTTAGTTTCATATGTTGAATCATACCATACGACACGCAATAAGTCCACTAAAATTATTGTCGTTATCGATAATATTTCTTTGACGTTATCGACATGGATTTGATATAATGACTGACATGAAAAAAGTCATCGTCTCGCTGTCGTCCAACAGCATTGCCGCGCGCGAATGCTTTATCGGCGTATTCAACTACGTGAATGCGGGGCACGACTGGCAGATGCGGATAATGTCGTCGCCGCAGGAAATCACCCCAAAAACAGTCTCTGACGCACTGCGCGACGGCGTCAACGGAATCCTCACAGGCATCGACCGCGACACCCCAGGCTTCCGGGCAATTGTTGAATCGGGTATCCCCGCTACGTTCATAAACACTCCCCCCAACTGGCAACCCGCTGCAGAGCGCCCGATTGCCGTTCTACACAACGACGACATGGCCATCGGGCGGATAGGCGCGGAGTTTTTCCGCAAGATCGGCAAATTCAGGTCATACTCGTTCGTGCCGACAGAAGAGAAGACATTCTGGTCAACATACCGCAAGCGCGGATTCCGCACGGCGTTAGCAGCCCACTCACTTCAGCCTACAACGTTCAACCGCAGAAAATCGTCGCTTGAAGAATGGCTTAAATCGATTCCAAAACCGGCGGCAGTAATGGCCGTCAGCGACCATGAGGCGATAAGCGTCATAGAAGCTTGCTCGCGGATCGGGATCAAAGTGCCGACGCAGGTCGCGATTCTCGGAGTTGACAACGACGAGCTCTACTGCGTCAACTCGCGGCCTACGCTCTCGAGCGTCCACCCCAACCACGTCGAGCTCGGCCGCAGGGCGGCGGAAAGCCTTGACCGCATAATGCGACGCGGCGCAGGGCTACGCACTGCATTCATTCCTCCCATCAGGATCGTAGCGCGCGAATCGACGCGGACGATTCCGCCCTCCGGACACCTAATACAACAGGCGCTTGACTTCATCCGCCAGCGCTACGGCGATGGAATCGGCGTCAGGGACGTTGCAAAGCATCTCCACGTCTCGGAACCCCTTCTACGGCTCCGTTTCAGGCAGACGCAAGGCCGCTCGGTGCGCGACACGCTGCTCGGTGTCAGACTGGACGAGGCTAAGAGACTTCTCGCCGAGACCCGGCTCCCGATCTCCGAAGTCGCCCGCAAGTGCGGCTTTGCGTCCACCTGCCGCATGGTGCATTTCTTCACCGGGCGGACTGGAGTTCCGCCGTCTGCCTGGCGCGCTAGTGCGCGGCAGTGAATGGACCAGAGCGGCATAAACGCCCGATCATGCCTCAAACCTTTCCTTGAACTTCATGTAGAGGAATGCGCCGATTATGAGCAGGACGCCTGCGAGGGCAAACACGCCGACGCGCGCAGGCGTCGCAAGCCGCGCCGTGTCAATCAGAAGGACCTTCGCGACCGAGACGCCGAGAAGCGAGAGCGCCGTGATGCGCGTCGCACGGCTGCGGCTGGCGATGCCGACCCAGAGCCCCGCAAACGCAGCGAGAAGCCATGCGACGGAAACGGTGCCCGTCTTGAGCGCAGGCAGGAATACGTAGCCGAATATCCGCGCCTCGCCGGTGAAGAAGAGAAACGCGACTATCAGCGCGGCGACGGCGAGCGCATCTGCCTTCACACGCCGCGCAACAAGCGCCGCCGCCACAGGAAGCGACCAGAGGCGGACGAGCCGCAGGACGAATTCCTTGAAATACGCGCCCGCCGTCAGCTCAGTCAGCTTATAGATCGGCCGTTCGCAATAGGCGTGCGGAGCGTAGTAGGAGAGCCCGCCGAGCGCGGCGACGGCAAGGAGCAGATAGGAGAGGACGCCAAGTATGCGCTCTCCGCTACGCGCCTCTGCCTCGGAAGCGGCGACGGCAAGCGCAGCCCACGAGACGATGCACCACGGATGGTCGAAGAGGAGGAGCGGCACAATCGCGAGGAAGGCGAGCGCAAACACGAGAAGAATGTTCACCGTGGCGCGGTCAGCCCAGCCGTAGCGGGTCGCAAGCGTCGCGACGGCGAGATACGCGGCGACGAGAGCGAGGAGGATTAGCCCCATATAGCTGTTAGAGAACGATTCACGGAAGACGGCGGCGAGCCATGCGAAATAGGCGGCTGCGTTGATGCATAGCCCCGCCCACGCAACTGCGTTTCCGACTTTGCCGCGCGTCTTGGCCCCGACGATGACGCCAGTCATGTAGAGCGCGTGGACGACCGAGAGGAAAGCGAGGTTCACGATCACCGCAGACTGCCCGCCGCAGTTCGGGTGGGAAGCGCTCCAGATAAAGGACATCAGGACGGCCAGCATCGACGCAAGGAAGTCGAGAGCCGACCACAGGTGCTTGCGCGAGACATAGAACGCGCCGAGGTTGAGGACGAGAAGGTAGAGGTCGAGGCCAAGCGGGAAGCCGCTGTCGCGCCCAGCGACAACCGGCACGAGATAGCCGCCGACGAGACCCATCACCGCGATGTACGGCGAGTGGAGATAGACGGCCATTACCGCGGCAAAGAGTGTAACGGCGGCGAGCGCGGCAAACGCCAAGACTGGCGAGGTGATGACCGGCGGGTCGAAGAAGCGGTGTCCGAGCCCAAAGCCGAGATAGAGGGCGACGACGCCAAGCGCGGCTATGGCATGCCCAAGAAGGGAATATCTCCCCTTCCGAACGAGCCACGAGCCGCCTACGCATCCGACCATGCCCCAGAAGAGAGTAGCGATTACGCGCCCTGTCGGGCCCATCCAGCCGCGGTCGATGGAGAGTTTCACGAAGTAGATGATTGCACCGACGATCAGCACAACGCCAATGCGGATGAGCCAGCGCGTCGCAAAGGCGAACTCATGGGTCATTCCCTTCGGCGCGAAGTCGCCGCGAACGGCGAGCCAGTCCTCGATTCGCATCCAGAACATGTCGAACGCCGTCGGCTCGTAGGAGGTTCTTGGTATCTCACGCGGAGTGGCGAAGACGCGGAGATCGGACTGGGAGGCTGGGGGATTTGCCCCCAGTTCTGAATTAGTCACCGCAGGCGCATCTCGCGAGACAATATTCTCCGCAGCTCCGCAACTCCGCGTGAGACCCGCCGCCGTAGAAGAATTATCACGCGGAGTGGCGGAGACGCGGAGATCGGACTGGGGGGCTGGGGGCCTTGCCCCCAGTTCTGAATTAGTCGCCGCAGGCGCATCTCGCGAGACAATATTCTCCGCAGCTCCGCAACTCCGCGTGAGACCCGCCGACGTAGAAGAATTTTCGCCTCTGCGCGATACAACATTCTCCGCAGCTCCGTTTCTCCGCGTGAGATCAATCCCACCAACTTTCTTAGTGAGGTCGGCGACCTTGTTTTCAAGCCCGCAGACCTTTACGAGTATGACGACAAGCAAAACCGGCACGCTCAAGAGCGCGAGCACGGCAAGTACTATTCCTTCCATCATTTTGCCTCCTTATATTTTTGTTTTAGACAGGATTAACAAGATTAACAGGATTTTAGCGGAGTGGTAACCCCAGTCTTCCTCCTGTTTCTCCTGTTCTCCATGCTAAAAACAACAATCTTGTAAATCCTGTCAAAAAAAATTACTTCAATTGACTTTTAACCTTCTCAAACGCTGTGCGCATTTCGGACTCGCGCCCCCATGCCTTGCGAAGCTTGTCTGGGTCGATGATGCGGCAATGTCCGGTCACATTGTTCTTCTCAAGCTTCCAGCCGCCAGACGAATCAAGCACCGTCCACCAGATTTCGGAATCCATTACACGTCCTTCGACTCCGGGGAAGTCCTGCGGCACCATGACCTTGCCAGACGGTTCCTCGCCGCCGAGGATGCGGCGCGCATACTCCAAGTAGAACTTTTCGTGGTGGTTGGCGATGTCCTTCAGCGCCTGGCTCTTCGCCCATATCCCATCGATATTCGCCTCGCGCGTGATGTTCGTCGGCGTCACGCACTCGACGACATTCTCGCAAGGAGTCGGCGTGCCGTTCGCGCCGAACGCGACCGCGCCCTCTCCGCCGACGGTCGCGTAGACATAGCGAAGAACATGGTCTTTCGGATTGCAGACAGCGAGGACGGGGAGTTCCGTCGCAAGACCCATCTTCACGAGATCGGGGTCATTCGCAGGAATCGCCGCGCCCATCAAGATCGCCTGCTTCACCTTGAGCCCATTCTCGGCGAGCCGCGCGAGGACACGCGCGGTGATGCGCCCGCCGAGCGAATGGCCGACGAGCGTCAGGTTCGTGCGTACTTCTGGCGGCATCATCGCAATCTCAAACGCGAAGCGCCACGACTCCTTGTCCGCCGAGTCGACCGAAAGCGGCCACACGAGATTGTCGCCATCCCACGCCTTGAACTCGACGCTCGCCTCGGGAAATGCGTTCGAGACGCACTCGAGGATTCCCTCGTGCGGTTCCGCAGTGCGGAGCCATCCGGGGATAAACCACACCGTCG
>Ga0310690_10007644_pt1 | contig 13866 bp, 32 predicted proteins | sample AusTroGonzalo_MG_2_FD_207661 | JGI IMG/M metagenome (GOLD analysis project Ga0310690, IMG submission 207661) | Bovine rumen microbial communities from tropical cattle in Woodstock, Queensland, Australia - Gonzalo_04 (v2) (version 2) | ecosystem: Host-associated > Mammals > Digestive system >... | reverse complement strand
AACTCAATTACTTTATACATTACAGGTTCTATTTATAATTTTCTAAATATATTAATCGGTTTACTTGTAGCGGTTTTATACGTAAGATTATCTAAAAGATCATATATACAATCTCTACTAACTCCATATTCTCGTGCGATTTCTCTCAAACTTTTGTATTTACCAGCTAATACATCTTCACGTATCTTTTCAGCTTGTTCATATGTTAATTTACGTATATCACGACCTAAAGTATTTATTGCGTGTTCAAAATTATATTCTTTAGTACACCACTCAAGGTTTTCAACACGATTGTCTTGTTTATTACCATTTTTATGATTAACTTGTGGATAATCATTAGGATTAGGTATAAACGCTTTAGCAATCAATCTATGCACAAGAAACTTTTTATGATCTTCTGTGTTAAACTTAAGATATCCAACTGAGCAGTCTAATCGTTTTAATTGTTTTGTGCCTTTGATTCTTACATTACCAAAATTACTTACTTCATACTTAGGAGCATCGACACATTCTTTCCATATTTCATTTGGATTATCATTAATTGTTAATTTTCCATTGACAACATAATTTCTTCTATAACTATCCTCATCAATTTGTTCAATTTTAAATTCAACTGGCTTAAAACACAATTCATCTGTTTTTAATACGACAATGAAACTACAATCTTCCCGTAATCCAACAGTAACATTTCCATCTAATGTATTACTATAATCTATCGCCTTCCAATAAGCACTATAGAATTTATCAACAGCAGATTTATCATCGTTTCTACAATGTTCAATATAGTATTCATACATTTGATTATAGGTACATCTCTTTTTACTTCTATAACTTCTAAATATACCGTAACGTCTTCTAATCATTTAATCCTCCAAATTTAATTTAATCGTATTATATAATATTAAAAGTTACAAGTAAAGTCAATTTTTACATACCTATAAGAATGTAAAAAAGAAAATCCAACTTCACGGTATATCTTTTCTTTAATATAAAAAAAAAATCACACAAATAATTCAAATAAGTATAAAAATTTTCAAAACAAAACAGTTCTTATAAAATATATTAACACTATTCTGGATTTCTTTACTCTAACAACGAATATTTTTTTCAATAGTAGAGTAACATATATAAGAGAAACATAAACATTATATATAAAAAACCACAAAAGAGCTACAAAGAGAAATAGACAGCTCAATGAATGCTCAAAATAAACGTTACAATATATAATATAAAGGAAAATAAAACTAATGTCTATATTAATGAAAAAAATTGAGAATGAAGGCTTGGTTGCTAAAGCTCGTTCTCAGAAAATTAACGAAGGCTTAGCTCACGCTGCTAAAGCTCTTCACGAATCATCTTTGGGTCGTAGATGCCCGAACTTGGTTAAAATGATTGAATCAGAAGATCGTGACGCTCGTTATCAAGCTGCTACGATGGTTCAGTTGATGGAAAATACAGCTGAGTATGTTTTGAATCAAGATCACATTCAGTTGTTCACAGAAGCTGATGCACCTGCTTCTACTTCTGCTGTGTCATTGTTAAGCCCTGGTGTTGCCTCCCTTACACCTAGAGTTGTTGACATTGTTAACGTCTTCTACCCACAAATGGTTGCCAATTACATCGCTGATATTCAAGCACTTGACAGACAGTCTGGTCAGATTTTCGTGATCAAAACACGCTATTCTGAAACTGGTGCTGGCATTGAAGCTGGTGACATTGTGTTTGAAAAGCCGACTGATGGTACATATTCTTCTGAATTCATTGGCTACAAACCTGGTGTTAAAGCTGCTGCTGGTGACATTACTGCTACACCTTCAACTGAATTCCCAAGAAAAGACGCTGATGACAAAGTAATTCCGACTGTTAAAGTTCGTGCTGGTTCATTCATTGTTCGTTTGCTTGGTAAAGAAATCGCTCGTGACTATGGTAACGGTGCTGCTGGCATTGATGGTGTAAACGATGGTGAGTATGGCGTATTTGGTCGTGGTGTATCTGGTAAAGTTAATGCTCAAACTGGTGTTGCTACGATTCAATTGGATACGACAATCTATGCTGAAGCTATTGCTGAACACTATGATTTGTCATTCGAAGCTGCTTACGATACAGAAACCGATGTTGACTTGATCCGTAAGATTCAATTCGATATTCCGAACACTCCTGTTTTAGCTAAAGAACACCCATTAATGAGTTCATACTCTGTAGCTGCTGGTTTAGTTATGAACGCTCACTTAGCTATTGATACTGATGAATTGATCGCTAACCAATTAGCTGGTACAATTCGTTGGGAAAGAGACTTAACTTTAATTAAATTGTTAAGTGATTCTGCTAAATTCGATGCTTCATTAACATTTGACTGCGCTGGTAACGGTGAAAACTTAACGTTACAACAACGCTACAGCTCATACACAACTGTTATTTCATCTGCTCGTGGTATCATTCAAAATACTGCTGGCCGTGGTACTGTTGAATGGATGGTTGTAAGTGCTACTGAAGGTCTTCCTGTTGTTGAACAAATCGAAGGCTTCAAAGCTGCTCCTGAAGCTAAAAAACCGATTGGTCCGTATTTAGCTGGTACATTACGTGACGGTACGATCAGTGTTATTGCTGTTCCTTATACCGCTACATTACCTGCTGACCAAGTTATCTTTGGTTTCAAGGGTTTCCAACTTGGTGATAGTTCAATCGTTCTTGCTGAATGGGTTCCGTTGTACTTCACTCCAACCTTCCAAGCTCCGAACTTGAAGAACCATCGTGGTGCGTTATCGTTCTATGATTTGTTCTTGAATAAACCTGAATATATGGTTAAGGGTGCTATTGCTAACTTCAACCAACAATAGTCTTAGGTTATAGAGCTTAGATAACTAACTAAAAAGATCCCTCAGGTTATTTACTTGGGGGATCTTCTTTTATACGTAAATTAAGAGCGTGCTTTAAGAGCGAGCTTGTAAGCATTTTCTCTCTATGAGCACGCTTAGTATGAAAGGTAGGGAGTATGTATATATGATTCTATTTCTAACAATAATGGAGAAACTACAATGCTCCCTAAGCGAGTCTATACACCTGTTATTTCCAAAAGTAAAGACAATTTTTATATACACGTATAGGTTGTAATTAATAGTGCTCTTAAAAGTGTTTTGACCCTATAAAAAATGATACTAAGTTATTGATTTTACGTGATTCAATTTTTACGTGTATGAGCTGTGTTATGCGTATAAAAAAGCTCCGATGTAAGGGAAATTTACACCAGAGCTATGCGACTAGGCATAAGTTATTAATGCAAGGACATATATAACACATAATTTTATGATTGTCAAGTCATTTTTAGTGATGTTAATAAAAAAGCTCCGATTCCACATAGGCATAATCGAAGCTTCCAAATTAATCATATAATCAATGTACAATATCACACAGAAGAAAGATAATGACAAAGAAAGTCAACTAAGTATTATTTTTCTTTTGTAAACATACTATAGTACATCTTTTTGGAATTGTAAAGTCATTTTTCAATTTTTTAAGAGCACCCTTTAAGAGCGAGCTCACGAGCAGGCTCACGCATATATTTAACAACAATGCTCATAAAATATAAAAAATAAACAGTTCTATATAAACAGATGGATTAACTGCGCTGGTCCATTCGAATAGTTCTTATAAGCGTAACTTAAATAAAAGGAATGATAAATATGAAAAAATGTATCGCTGCGGGCTCAGTGTTGCTCGAAAAAGATGAAGAAGGCAAGCTCGTTAAAGAGATTGCTGCTACTGTTTATGAAGATGTAGATAACAGTGAAGAATCTACTGGATCTGCTGCTGAAGGTAAAAAATCTGTTGTATTGAAGTATAAAAACTTTGCTTACGCAGAAGATGTAACAGCTCCATTAGGTTATGAAGAAATTGCTGCTGAAGGTACTTTAACAGTTCCTGGTCTTGATGGCCACGAAGATGTTACATTGGAATCTCCTATGACAGTTAGATACTCAAGAACTAAATCATTCGAGCGTGATAACAATACAGTTGTTTATGCTACATTACGCTATGATATGTAATCTATATGCAGCTTAGACAAAAACCCCTGGCCGATTGAGCTGGGGGTTATTTGTATGCGAAGGAGAATATGAAGGAGAACAGAAACTGTTCTTACGCATTTTTTAAGCCCATACAGAGCATTTCAATGTTTCGATGTGGGGTAACTTATCTTGACATCTACTTTGCTCTGTATGACGTTCCTATGAGCTTACCTAATCCAAACTGGTCGTGTACTTACTGCAACCATTTCCTCATCTAATCTTCTGCACTCTTCCATACAATCGTGAAAGTATTGATAAGGTTGAGGAATAATTCTACCATTTAATTCTACGTACCACATTGTTTTATCTCCTTTCATTTAATCTATTGGTTCTATTAACAAGCTTTCTAAATAGGATTCGCTGCGGGTTCTTTCCCAATCTTTAACATCAGGTTTATCATCTTTTATTTTAACAAGATAATATGTACCCGATAACATTTTATTAGGCGGTGGTACTTCTTTAACTATGGTGAAGATACAACCGTTGATAAGCCCACGATAGCTCTTACCTACTTCTATTTTAACTTTTGGTTTACACATTAATTGTCTCCTAAATAACCTCTTGTTTTAATTCATCATATACTTCTGCCCAATCAAAAGGTTGTCCGTTAGTATTGAGAATAGAATCTGTCATACAAAGGCTATTGAATGATTCAGCTACTTCTCTCGCTACATTCAGGTCATCAGTACTGTACACTGAACGATAATCATCAGCATCTTTATCATACAATTCAACTGTGTACCGTTTCATTTTTCATCTCCTTTCTATTAATAAACAGTTAATAGTTTTACTTCAAATCCTCTGGTTTTAAGTAAGTCAATAAGAAACTCTTCACTAACATTTTCAAGAGCAGTTGCATCTTTCTCAAACTTTCTTAACAAAGTCTTAGCGAGCTTACGATTTTCTCTACTCATATAAGTATCAACGAAATCATCAACTTCTTTCTTAGTGTTAGTACAAAGCATATCTCTTACTTGGTCAAATGTGAACCCTCTCAATTGTTCAGGTCCCATTATAGTTTCCCAACTATCATCATACACTTTATATACATTCATCGTATTATCTCCTTTGTCCGTTAGTATAAACAAAAATATCAAGGTTAGGTCTTGGTTCAATGTGAATACCAATACGCTTTGGGTCTGCTACTTTATATACTTCTCTCATCTTAATTCTCCTTTTAAAAACTCATAAATTGTTTTACACTCATAGTTGAATATTTAACACAACCAACTACATCAAGATTTATGCTATTGAATTTACTAAGAGCTTGTGTAGCTGCTTCTTCATTTGTGAAAAATGTGATATGAGATTTGTTCTTGGTTATCTTTTGTTCCTCATCGTCTAACCAACCTATACGTTTCTTACCTTTACGATATTCAACACACCAAACTTCTAAAGAATCATCTTGCATAGCTTAGTCCTCCCCAAATGTATCAAAGTCATTAACATATACATTCAAAATGATTTCCTGTGCTTGTCCATCATCATACGGGCTATGCACTTCAAAGTCTGCTACATAGAAGTGGTCGTCCATCGCAGTAACTACAATCTCATCGTCTTGTGGTAATTCCTGCAGTTGTTTAATCAATTCTTTTACTTTCATATTAAATCTCCTTTTCTACAAACAATTTAACGTTTTTTGCATTTTTAATATCACCTACTGTTAAGTGTTCTAACATTAAATCACCACCACGAGCGTAGGTGTGATAATAAATGATAACGTGAGAATCTGTGGTTATAACATCAGATACAAAATCAATTCTATAATGTTCCCCATCAATCTCAATAGCAGTTATCTTATCTTTGTTATCTATAATCTTTTGTATAATATTCTCTTTCATTGTTAAATCTCCTTTACAATTATGGTATAAGTATCATCGTTTCTATATAATACCCATTCACCAAAGAAATTATCATCTACATCTGTGCAAGTAAGCTCGTTGCCATTCTCATCGAATAATACTGCTTCTGCCCAGTTTGTATTTTCTGAATCTGATATAACAAACTTAACATCTGCTTGCATACCATTCTCAAAAGTAGTTCCATAAGTAATTATTTCATCACGCTTTAATCCATATTTATCATAAGCGTATTGTCCTGTTTTATTTTCAAGACTATATATAAGATCACTCGTGGTTTTATCTACTTCTATTGTTGCTCTATATTCCATTTATTGTTGTCCTTTCATAAATCTGTTAGTTGTCTAAATTAACTGTTCTGATGTTTGTACCACTTGAGCAGATGAGATAAAAATCACCATAATCCTCATCACATACAAGTTCAGCACAAACATCACTTACTTGGTTTTCTTTACCATATCTGATTAACACCTCAGATTCTTTTGGTAAACTTTGTAGTTGTTTAATTAATTCTTCTACTATCATTGTCGTTGTCCTTTCATATATTAAGTTTATTTAACACATTGATTGCAAAATTCGTTATCTGTATGGTCGCAAAGAACACAATCTACTTCTTCATAAGGTGTAAAGAAAAACCAACCAACTACCTTATTATCGTGGTCATATCCTAAATCCTCTATACAATTAACTCCGAAGTTACAATCAACACCGTCCATTTCATCTACTGCTTTTTCTGGATTAGAACCATAGTAAAGCACACCACCGCTTTCATCATCAATCACCTTAAACTTCACGAGCTTATTTAGTTCCTGTGCTTTCTTTAAGATATTGACAATTACGTTAGCGTTTTCTTGTGGAATATATTTAGTTTCAAGCATACTCAAATCTCCTCTAATTTATAAAGTTTGATGTCTTTTTGTATTTTAAGTTCTGCTACTGTAAACTCAAACGTCATTATACCATCGCCACTAACTGTATCTATGGTATGCGCAGTTATAATTACATCATCATTTGCAAGTTGGTCATAACAATCCACATCATCAACAGAAACATAATCTACGTCATAAAAGCCACCGTTGAATTTTAAGCCAACAATTTTATCTTTGTTATCTATAATCTTTTGTATAATATTAGTCATCTTATTCTCCTTTCCAATGTTTAATAGTTTCTTTACAATCACGTTCTATTTTAGCGTAATCTAGTTGCTCTTCGTAATACTCTGGCTCGTCATCGTTATCACAAAACTCATCATAACAAGCTGGACTCATTCCCTCGTAGTATTCATCTTTATGGTCTAATGTCCAGAGCATAAGATATTTGAGGTATCTTTCCCATTGAGTATCTGGATAGTTTAGATTACCACAATCACGTTTGGCTTCATCAAGTTCCTCATAAAAGACTTCGTTGCCATCAAGGTCTTTATATGTGCAACCATCTTCATCAACCAACACATACCAACCTTTTCTATTCTCAACTTTATACTTCATATTATTTCTCCTTTACATATGATAATCTAATATCTTGGTTACTTCAAATTCTTTGCCCGTCATCTTTCCATAGGTGCGAATAAAGTATGGGAGTGTGTATAATTCACCGTCAATGTGAATCCAAAATCCTCGTTTCATAGCTAATCTATCTTCAAGCTCAAAGCGATTCATTTCAGTAACACCACCATCATCTTCCATTATCTGTTGTATATCTTTGGTCATCTTTCCCCAAAATTCAATAATAGAAACGATTTTGAACTTCATACCTTTTGTACATCTGCCAAAACCCATAGAAGATGCGTAGTTCATAAACCAATCAAAATCTTCTTGTTTGGTTTCAATACTATCATCAATGTAATCTACACCATTACCATAAGATTGCATTTCTTCAAACATCTCATCAACATCATATTGAGAGTTGTCTATAACTAAAATTCTTGAATGACTCATTGTTATTCCTCCTCGTTTAATTCAGATACATTTTCTACATCTCTATATTTGTCCGATAAATCTGCGCCTAACACATACTTAAAGAAATCAAACTTCTTACGTCTTTGTTGTGATGTCTTATATGCTTTCGGTAACAAATCCCAATAGACAAAATATTTCAATGCTCTAAGGTTTTGTATTGGTCTAATTTCCAATATGGTATAACCTTTTTCGTTATGTTCCCAATAATCTCTAATGAAAGACGGATTGTGCATATTGTGAACTAAACCTAATTCGCCAGTTTTATCTTTCTTGAATACAACTGCACAATATTGGTCAACTATATCGTGTCTGTAACTTTCCATTGTTATTCTCCTTTGTAAACTTTAATAAATCTGATAAAGTGATAATCAGGATTAAGCTCTTCTGATTCGTTAGCGTTAAATATATTCTCAAATTCTTTCAATGAATATACTAAACCACTTTCCTCTGCGATTGACATAAACTCATCATCAGTTAAATCATTCACAGACCTTTCGTATAAATCAATAGTTTCGTCATTGATTAAACATACTTTGGTTTCAATCATAGCACTTCTCCCTATCCTACTCTATCATCATTATAACCTTTATCCTCAATGAACCTGACATCTTCAAGCTCATAACCCGCAGGTACTTTGTCAACAACCTTTAACATATCACCTGCCCAAGTTCCCGTCATATAAGCATCAGGATATTCGTCGTAGTAATCACCACCTCCACGACCATTTCCTACTGCTGTAAGTAATGACAACGGGTGAACACACCAACCATCGCTATCCTTTACCTTTGACATATACAAATCAAAGTCAACATAAACTTTCTTTGTCATATTCAAAAGATACTTATGAGTGTAATCAAACTTCTCATTAGTAGATAAGACTTCAATTCTACTCTTATTAGCTTTATGAATCTCTCCATAAGTAGCCCATTTGATATTCTTAAAGTCGTCTGGTTCGGAGGCATAATCACCACACCAAATCAATTTACCTCTACGATTGTATAGTTGATTCATCATAGCATCCATAAAACGATTACCAATCCAAGAATGTTCCATTAACTTTAAGCCGTTATAATTGTTAAAGTTATTCCAATTGTTATTTCCTTTGTGCGCATATTGACAATCAAACAATCTCGTTTGACCGTTTTGTCTTAATGCTTGTCTGTAATATTGTCCCATTGTATTTTTCCTTTCTGTTGCGTTGTTTATGTGTATATTATAAAGTAAAGTTCAAAAAAAGTAAAGTCGTTTTGTTATGATTAATTTGAAAACCTGTTAAAACAAATGGTGCTTCGGAAATAACCAAAGCACCACCAACACTTCAACAGATAATCAATAATAATACAGGACAACAACTAAAACTTTTTATTTTGAATCTTTTCTTTATTGTCTATAAGTTTTTTAAATATGTGTCGCATTAGATCGTGATTAAGTTCCTTATCTTTTACCCACTCATTAATGTGACCTTTAATATATTCTTTTTCTTCTTCAGTGAGCTGCAAGTTTTCAATCTCCTCCCTTATTTTTTCCTGCAGCTCACTTGCCTTATCGAAGATATCCTTATCTTCAATTGCGTCACCACTCAGATTAAACAGTTCATCGAAGAACTTTTCCACCACCTTATGATGACTATTTATATATATCTCTTTTAACTCTTGTTCTGACTTCATTTTCCTTTCCTTCTGTTACTTACGCCATTTCTTAGAACCTTTTGTAATCAAACGGTCTGCTTTTCGTACACTCATAAATCTAAATCCCATATTTTTCTCCTTTCGTTACGTTACATTATATTATACTACATTTTAATCAAAAAGTAAAGTCAAATTTTATTTAGTTAGCCTCCTTTCTTATTTTTTTGTGCATATTGAAGTAATTTCTTATATGGTTAAAACAATCGTGTAATGTTTTATGGCCCGTTAATTCTCTTGCCCCATAAGCTACAATGTCTACGATATATTCATCAGAACCATCAGGCTTACGTACGTTAATGTCCTTGGTAGCTAAGGGAGAACAGAGTGTAAATGTTTTATCAAGCATCTTCTGTCTCCTTTATACCACGTTCTTTACAAATCTCCTTAAAGCTTGTTACCATTTCTTTAAGAGTGTGAACTCCAAGTTGTTTCTTTAATAAGTTCAAGCGTTCATAGCAATCCATTTCCTGCAACAAGAACATAATATCTTCGTTTACTCGTTCGTCCATTTCTTGCCCTGCATATTCACCAGCTAAACTATCAGTCTCATCAGCTAAGTCTCTCATATGATTCAGTTCAGCAACTAATTCATCGATTTCTTGTTCCTCAGCTATTTCTTGCCTAATCTCATTAATCATCGTCATCTTCCTCAAATTCGATTGTTGTGATTGGGAAAGTATCCCAGTTCATATCCTCAGGACTTTCCACGCCTGCCTTTTCCAATAACTCTTTTTGAGCTTCTTCTGTCAGGTCAGTAAAATATAATTCAAATGTTTTAGTCATTAGTTTTCTCCTTTTTTTCAATAGGTTTAATTTCTTCAGGTTGTACAATTTTGATGTTATAAAATCTTAAGAGTGATAAGAACGCACTAACAAAAGATTCATTCCGTTCACCTGAGAAGTATTGAGGGTCATAGTTCAGATACTCAACGAATCTAATCACTCGTTCAATCTTAAACTTATCCCAATTAATATCTTCATCAGGGTGAGCATCTGTATAACGACAGTATTCTGTTTCAGGGTCATTGAATATGTACAGCTCACCAGATGTAATGTGTCCGTATCTATCCATTTTAACCTTCAACAACATTCCACCATTGTTATTATCCTGGGTTTCCCTCATCCAATTCATAACCTTTTCAGGCGTTGCTTTACCCTCAAACGGTACCTCATATTCGTTCCCGTTTAATAAATAACCTTTGTTCAATTTTTCAGGAAATTTAATTCCCCCGTCGCAATCACAGAAATAAGTGTTAACAAACATCATTATATCAAGTAATTGCATCTTACCAATTCCCCATTGGTTGTGATATGAACCAACGTAAGTTTTCTTGACATCTTTACCCGTGTCATAATTACGTTGTGGTTTAGTTACTTCTATCACTAATTGTGTTCTTTGTCCCATAATATTTCTCCTTTTAATCACCATTAGGCCAACGTGAAGAGGTTACTTTATCAGTATTATCTTCTGCTTCCATATCATCTTCATCATTATGATACGGGTGTTGTGGAGTATAATTTCCGTCAAGTAACTTATTAGCAATCTCTTCTGCCAACGTAGGAATATACCAAGACGGGTCATTCGCTTCTGATTCCCCGAAAGATTCATATACATAATCATAAATTATATCACGAATCTTAATTGTAAAAAACTTTTCTTTATCTTTTAACATAGTTTTGTCCTTTCAAAATATCTGTTGTTGTTTATGTTGTTATTGTATAATAATTTACATAAAAAGTAAAGTAAATTTGTTATGATTAATTTCAAAGTGTTAAAATGGAACGATAAAGTAATCAGTTATCAACTCAATGATTTCAGAGCCTAACTCATCATCAATTTCAGCATAACTAAAATCTTCATCCATAAAGAGACCACCGCTTGAATCCATTCTACAAGTATCTATTGCCTTGTCTATATCAGCAATAGGAACATTACAGATATTAATTTCGTAAGTATCACCGTCATCAGGTTCACCAACAAGATGACAAAAGATATTATAACGTTTCTTTGTTATAGTATCTAAAACTTGTATCTGTAACTCATCAAGGATATTATTATCAAGACGTTCTACACCACAAGCTAATATCTTTAATCGTCTGGACATTCTTCTTCTCCTTTCAAATCAATTACAACCCCAAGTCTTTCACCGTCTTTGTTGCGAACTTCCGATACACCACAAAAACTAAGTGTATAATCTTCATAATAAGTTGCACCACAATCATCACATTGAGCTGGATAACTGACTACATTATCTTTAATATCCATACTACCATAACTGATACAACTTGAACCGCATACAGGACAACATCCCTCTGCAATCTTTTTTAATTTATGTTCCTTACACATTGTCTTTCTCCAACATTTCTTTTGCCATTTCATCAATCATCTGGCTCGTATTTCTCCATTCAATGCCTTTCTTTGTAACCACTACAAAAATAGCACCAACGTATCTGAGCTTTTCAGAACCAGCTTCAACTATACTAGCAACTTCACCGTCAAGTAATTGTTCCTGTAAATAGTCAAAAGAATCCATAGCTTTATACTTTGTTTCATCTTCAAAGTCTTCTGGATTATCTACTTCATCTCCACTATCTACATAAAACAAATCATCATATCCTTCTCTGTCAATAGCTACTGCTTTATTGGTTTTGACATCAATATAGACAATCATATCATCACCAAGTGTTTGGTCATAGCCACCGATAAAGATAGTTCCGTCATTACATCTATACGTTTCTTCAAAGCCCAAGCCTTGAAAAACATTTACAACTTCCTCAGGATTTTTAACCTTAAAAGTATCTTTTGTTGCTACTGCATATTCATAATTAGCCATTGTTGTTCTCCTTCGTTGTGTTTATTATAAATATTCTGTTGGATTGAAATTGTCTAAGCAATCTTGACATTCATTCATATCATCTTCGTCAAGTGTTCTTCCAACACAAGAAGATAAACTTTCTTGAGTATATGTTGCCCATACGACTTTATGCTGTTCGCCTAATTCTGCCAAAATACATTCAGCAAGATTCAAAGCGTTTTCTTCACCAAGTTCTTTAACAATCTCACTTGCTGTTTCAGAACGTTGTATGTTGTCTGTTTTGAATTTATTAATTAAATCTGTCATAGTGTTTCTCCAAAAAAAGTTAATGAAAAAGTGTTAATAATAATTCTTAGTTATTATCGTGTTCTTCCATTACGTCTTCAATTAAATCCTCAAAGACACAATCCATAGTATCGTATAAATCACCGTAATCAGAAAAGTCTAATCTATCAATGACTTCCTGTGCGATATTGTTTATCTTATCATCTGTCATCTCAATACCATACTTATCGTTACGTTCTATTATACGAATCTTCACATCATCAGCAGACCAAACCCATATTTGTTTATTGAGTTCGTCTGCCAAATCGTGTAGAGTGATACCATAAACATTCATAGCATCAACAATCTCTTTTAGTTTTTCATCTTTAGTCATTGTCTATTCCTTTCTAAAATCCAAAGATTGAGTTTAACTCTTCTTTGGCATTGTTAATCCTTTCTTGTGTAATTGTACATTCACCACAATCGTCATCATCACAACCGTAATCTTCTGCACAATTACCGTGTAATGCACAAGCTAATGCTACTTTATCAACATTATCTCTGATTGTGCCAACACCATTTTCATAATCAATAATACCTGCATTTTCACCAAACACATCTTCATCACCATAAGCAACTGTCAAAGGTACTTTCTTTGATAATTTCAAAAAGATAGGTGCAGGTGTTGACCAAGCAGTATCAAATTCAATCCAATTGTTTTCAATAATAGCATCACTCGGATTCCACTTAGTTCCCCAATGCTTATTATGCCAATCATACCAGTTTATTGCTTTATGTTTCTTTAAGTTATAAAACCCTGCAATATAACAACGTATAGATTCTTTGTCAGACTTATCAAATCTCTTTAATGAGCAGATAAGTTTAACTACATCTATTGTTTTATGTTTCATAACTTTATCAACAAAAGCATCTCGTGATAATGTTTTGTCATATAAGTTCTTCAATACACCGTCAATGGTATCACGAAGTAACTTTTTATCATCACTATCTTGGAAGAATCTTGATTCACCATAATCACAACCACCTGCTGTGATGTTCAAATCATCTGGCATTGAATCAATCTTATTAAAATCAATTTCACCCTTTTCATTCAAGAGTAATTTTTTTAACTTATCCATATTAGGAGAAGTTACTTTATTTACAATCCAATTTGGCATTTTGTTATCCTTTCTCTGTTAAAGTTTATGTATAAATTA
>Ga0310690_10007643_pt1 | contig 13867 bp, 11 predicted proteins | sample AusTroGonzalo_MG_2_FD_207661 | JGI IMG/M metagenome (GOLD analysis project Ga0310690, IMG submission 207661) | Bovine rumen microbial communities from tropical cattle in Woodstock, Queensland, Australia - Gonzalo_04 (v2) (version 2) | ecosystem: Host-associated > Mammals > Digestive system >... | reverse complement strand
CTCGATACAATGGTATTGTTTGCGCCCCATTCGGAAGATGCGGCGGGCTGTGTCGGCTTCTCCTCGAACAGCTCCGGCGTCTCCCGCTTCGACTGCTGATCTGCACGTTCTTTTGCCTCGGTTTCTCTCTGCTCTGCCGCTTTCTCGTCGGCCTTCGCTTCTTCCGGCGTTTGACCGATAAGGGTAAAGTCGTTCGCATCCTCTTCCGGGGTAAGGAGCGGAGTTTCGGAATCGAGGTTGAAGCGGCCGGTGTCCGGCGTCGCAGAAACGGTCTCGGAGGCAGTTTTCTTGCCATTCGCCTCGTCCGCCATCTCCTGAAGAACGCGCTGTTGGTCGGCGATATTCTCAAATCGGACACCGGGGAATTTCTCGCGGAGAATGGGAATAAAGTCGTCTGCGACGGCGGGATTGATGAAAACAACGCCGACACCATCTGTGAGCTTCTTCCCGTATTCGGAAACGAGAACAGCAAGGCCGTCCTTGTATGCTCCATTTGTCGCAGTTCCAATTCCTACTCCAGCTCCAGCTGTACGATCTTCTTCTTTCAGCGTGAACGGAGCGGTGTAGAAATCTTTGTTTGCATCAATCCCATTCCCAAGCAGATTGAGAAGAGCATCCACCTGTGTCCCCATTGTCCCCTTTGCTATGCCGTGCGAATCGAACTCATTTCCTATGTCGCCAGCCTCAAACCCTTTTGCTTGCACATCGGAGGTATAGGCATCACCGAGATCGGACACGCGGAAGCCTCTCATCTCAGGCGTACTCTTTCTGAGCTTTCCTTTGAGTTCTGCTGCCGTAGCATTCCTTGTTGCTTCGTCCATAACGACCGGAGTAAGACGAGTTTTCGCTTCTGCTTTCGTCTCTTCAACCTTCGCCGTCGCCTCCGGCATTGTCTTCCCGATTTCTCCCAGAAGCTGATCCCGGAGCGTCTTGTTTGTCTGCCAGTTTTCCCAATCCTGAAGCTCCTGTTTTGTCCGGTCAAGAAGATTCTGCGCTTCCTTGCCGACGGAAACGCCGAGCTTTTTCGCCTCTGCCGGATTCTTGATCGCGGATTTCGCGGAATTGATGAGCTTCTTCAATCCGTCAATATGCTCAAGCGCTTTCGCGGACAGTTCCTCGGACAGCTTCAATGCGCTGTCGTCGAACCCGCCGAACAGATCGCCCGTTTCCTCGGTAGTTTGACGAGGTACAGTTTTCAGGAACTTCAAATGCTCGACAAGCTGAACCTTCTTCATGCCGTTCTTTGCGGCACGGATACCCGCGTTTTCCAATCCGGTATCACCTCGCGCAACGTCTGCAATCGCCGCGGCGGCGGTATCGCTGATATCGCCGTTCCGGTATGTCGTATACAGATTGTCGCTTGCGTAATGCCCGATATTGAATCCGGCTTTGCCTTTCTTACGGGAAAGAATACCTTCCTTCTCTGCCGTATCCTCGTCAATCTTCGAGGATCGCACGAAATCCGCATAGTCGCGGACTTCGCCCTGCTCGTCGCGGATGTTGATGAGGATACCGTTTTTCCGTGCATCTTCCGCAGTAACACCGTCAGCTTCCCGGTCGATGATCGCGTTCAGATTTTCGACGCCTTTGCGTTTCGCCAATTCGAGACGGTGATGCCCGTTAACGACGAACTTATTGCCGTCCCTGTCCTCCCACAGATAGAGGATTCCGGCAGATTTTGGGTCCCATTCCCCGCCGATAAGATTGTTCTCGTCAACACCCGTCTTCTTATTCGTGTTGCTCTTAAACTGGAAACGTTCGGGATCGAGATTGATTTCCGAGACGGGGACGCTTTCGACCTTCGTCGAACCTGTCGCACCGACGACGTTTTCCTCTTCCGTACTGGTGCCGTTCTGCCGTTTGATTTCTGCGAGGATATTCACCGCCTCGTCACGCAGTTCGTTCATATTGTCGAACAACTGTTTCGCTTCGGGTGTACCAATCTTTTTCAGCTTATCCTTGACGATCTTGATGAATTCGTTCAGAGCGTCGATGAATTTCTGCCCCATCCTGGCTTCCATTTTTTCTGCCCGCGTTGCGACGTCACGCCAAAAATCAGGGTCAGTCCACATTTCACCGAAGGTATCCGCAGAAAGCTCGTCGAATCCACGACCGACCTGCCCCGCTTCTCTTTGATACCGATCTTCGATCTCCGCCGCGCGCGCGTTACCAGCCTCGTTGATTCCGGCATTGAAAAGATCGTTGAACTTCTGAATAAGCCCCTTCTGTTTATCATCGAGGTAATGCTTGAATTCGTGTCCGAGATTCTTCAGGACGTCCGCGTTCGGATTCTCCCGGTCAAGCCAAATCTCGCCGTTCTTCTCGTCGTACCAACCGTCAGCAATATCCGTATCCTTGTCGCGCATCTTCTTCTCATCGAAGTAACGCACCTTGATACCGATCTCTTTCGCAACCTGATCCGCAAGGGTAAGTTTGGTTTTACGCATGGATTCATCCGACGGAGATTCCGCAGAAGATTCAGCTGGAGTTGCGGTAGGAGCGGCAGGAGTAGCCGCGTTCCGACTTCCCATAGATTCCACCGCACCGCCAGCCGCACCGAGAGCAAGACCGCTCCATGCGCCGCCCATGAACGTTTCACCGACTTCTTCCCATGACGGAAGCTCAATTCCTTTTTCGTCCAATGCGGCTCGGCAGATTCGATCCCAATAGTCCTGCGCGACTTCTTCGGAACCTTCCGTAATGAAGTTCTTAATGGCCTCTTTGCCGACCGTCTTTGCAAAACCTTTTGTCGTTTCCTTCAATGCGCCCGTCGCCCATTTCTTCGCGATCCCGGCGGCAAGCTGTTCCGGACCGACGACCGATTCGATCAAGGATTCACCGAGAGACGAAAGAAACGCGAGGCCGCGTACCGTACCAGCATCCTGATTTGGAAAAGCATCACGATACTCCTGTACGCGATCACCGTAAATCTGCCCGAACATCATTGCGGTACTCGCGGCAACACCGCCAACACCACCGCCGAGAATACCACCGGCGACCGCACCGCCAAGCGCAAGCGTACTCTGCGCCGCACCACTGCCGATTGTACGGGCGATGTTCGCGGGATCGAGGCTAAGCGCTTTATAATCGGGGGAAGGATTGTACTGCTGATTCCGGCGCATAACATCGCCGAAATACTCTTTCATGCCGCTGTAGCCGGTCGTCTCTTCAATCGTCGAACCAAGACCTTTGAGCGCACCAAGACCGCCATACGCCGCGCCTTGTCCGAGTTCGGTAAAGAATCCGTCCTTGCGAGGGGCAATATGCCCCATCGCCTCGTCAATATCGCGAATCTTTTTTCTGATATCGTCGTCAAAGCGGTCGAGGTTCTGAAGATCACGGGTATAAAACGATTCAGTAGGTATGTACGGCATATTTTATCTCCCCATTCCATAAGGACGATACGAATCAAGTACACGAGATTCAAATTCTTTTTCGCGTTCCTTTGCTTCTGCTTTTTGTACGGCTTTACGTCTTTCTTTATAAGCCGCTCGCGATTTTTGAGCTTGTTCAAACTCTTCGTTCAGCGGGAACGGAAGATCATCAAGCCCATCAAATCTGTCAAGCTCTTTAATCTTTTCCCATTCATCATTGAGTTCCTCAAGATCTTCTGCGCCCCAAGTGAATTTCTCGTTTTTGTTGATCTTGATACCACGTTTTTTCAACATGCGTTGCATCGCGCGTTCAAACAAATCAAGCGCCTCTGCCGCCTGTTCTCTTCCGTCGTCATCAAGATAATCAAATTGCGCACCGAACACATCGGCGGCCTTCTTCATAAGCTCGTTTCTTCTCTGATCGTCCGGGGTGATAGTTTCTTCTTCCTCTTCCCCCTTCGCCGCTTTCGCGGTATCCTTGACATTCTGCGCGGCCTTGAGCATGGTATCCTGCGCAAACCGCATCATGTTTTCTGCGATACGACCAGAAATATCCCGGCTCACTGTATCCTTCTGTTTGCAGAGTTCACCGAACTCCTGAAACGTATAGGTCTTCCCGTTCGTATTTCCAAGCTCTTTGATCGTCGCCATCATGATTGTCGCGGGATTGCTCGGATCAAATCCTTCAACGCCATAACCGAGGCGCTGAAGAGATTCCATGCACCCGGCAAGCTCGTTCATTTTTGCGTTCATGGGAAGCGAGGTATCACCAAAATCCTCGTATGCCTGATGCAGACGCATCCATGCGCCCTGTTCCGGAGAAAGACGTTTTGTATACCCCTCGACAAATTTCTTCGCTTCAGCGTAGTTCCCGCCAGTAAACTTTGAAGCGGCTTCCGTCATCTTCCGATTCCACATCCTATCGGCATTCCCGATAGAATTGTTGAGACTGACGGCATCACGCGCCTGCTGTTCCGCCATCATGTTTCCGCTGATAATATTGCCGAGCATATTGAAGGATTCACGCGTAACCGGAATGGAGTTCTCATTCCCCATTTTGAGATACAGGACATCGTTGTCGAAGTATGCGTCCCATCCCATTTGATTCAGTTCGTTGTCAATCTCCTCGAAAGCATCCTTGTCGCCGCTTCCGATCCGGAGCATATTGTCAAGCCAGTATTGCGCCTTGATAGCCGTCTGTACGGCGGGAGAATTCGCCATCGATGTAATTTCACCGATTGACATGGTGCAGTTCGGATCACTGGCGTAATGGTTGATGTAGTCCTGCGTCATGTTTTTGGAGTAATCGTTTTGACGCTGTGACCACACCATGCTTTGCCCATACTGCGCTTGAGTGGCTTTCATTTTTGCGGATTCAGTGTCGGCCTTGTATCCAGCCATACGAGCGGCCTGAGCCTCCGGGGACATATATTCGTCCGCTTTCATTCCCTCGGCCTGTGCGCTCTTTCTTGTCGCCTCGGAAACGGCATCACGAGTAGCCTTGTTCTGATTCCATTCAGCCATGACTTGACGCCCGTGTTCACGCTGTTCCCGTTCGTAGTTCCGAGCATCGACACGATCCTGATAATCCTGCGTCCCGACCATCGCCTGCAACGCGCCGCCGATCATCGGATTGCTTTTCGCGAAACCGTCGATCATACCCTCACCACCGCGGGCGAGGATATCCATGAAGCTGTTTTTCGATTCGGTATAGTCTTTTTTCTCTTCGTCTGCCATATCGTTTACTCCATGTTCGACATTAATTTTTCAAGTTCGGTTTTCGCGTCCGGGGCATTTATTTGCGGAGACTGCGCCTGTGCGACGTTCGGAGTGGAGTAGTTCATATTGCTCTTGCCGTATTCCTGCGACATAATGGCTTTCCCGGCTTTGTATGCCGCGTCGCCCATGCTGTCGTTCATGGTAATACCGCCGCTTGCCTCTTTCCATGCGTTCGCAAGCATATCTTTGCCGGCGCTGTACGCGCCAGCCGCCGCACTGCCCATCGCGCTTCCAACCGCAGATGCGCCGGAAGCCATACTGCTTCCCGCCTGCGCCAAAACTCCTGCCATGCCGCCCATAGAATCGTCTCCTTATGCTTCGATACGGAACTCGCGGCACGAGTACGCCATTCCGTCTTTGATGAAAAGTTTCTCCGGACGAATCCCGTTATCCTTGCATCCGAAACGTTTTGCAAACATGCGCGCCGCCCGGTTGCTGTCCGGGATATACCCCACGACGCCCTTCACATCGGGGTTGCATTTCTTCATTTCCGTGAGACAGAGATGCGCGCATTCCATCGTATTCACGCCCCGGTCAAACGCAAAATGCACCTCAAAATAGTTGTCCTGCGCGATCCACCCGAACGCCATACCGAGGAAACGTTTCGCCTCGTCTCCGTCCACGTCGAATACACCATAGCACTGAACGTCGCCATTCAGGATTCCGAGCATGAGCGTATAGACGATATAGTGATTCGTGAGGAATCGGTCGTCCATCGCCTTGCGCAGATAATAATCCTCGAACCAGTTTGAGATAAACTGGAGCGTATTGACTGTACCGGGGAGACGTTTGCAGATATTCATTTGAAGATACTCGCCTGCCAGCCCTTGCCGCTCGAACTGCTCTTGGATTCGGATTTGCTTTGGCTCTGTCCGGCGGACTGGCTTTCGCTCGTCCCCTGACTGGTCGAACTGCTGTAGTATTCCGCGGAATTCGTCGTCTGCGGCATCATCGCGCCCATCGTATTCAGCAGATTCATCTTGTTCTGCTGGGCCTGAGAAAGCTGATTGTAATACGCCTGAGCAAGCGCACTGGAACGTGCCCGGTTGTTCGCGGCAGTGAGAGCCGCTTCAACACCGGTACGGCTTCCCTTCAATCCCTGCTGTGCGAGAGACTGTTCCGTCGCCTTCTGCGCCGCGTCATACGACGTGTTGATTGCGTTCGCCTGCTGTGCGACACCCGCATTGAACTGTTTCGTTCCTTCGGTGTTCTCCGCGATAGACTGCTGTAACTCCGGGAAGAAATAGTTGTTCGCCATTTGACGGCGTTCCTGAAGAATGCCGAGCTGTTCGTTGCTCAGCTCACTCGCCCGCGTCCCGGATTCGCTCGTGTTCTGCGAAAAAGCATTGCTGAAATATTCGCTGATGCTGTCGCTCCACCCGTAACTGGAACTACTGCTTGTTGATCCGCCTGCGCTTCCCATAAAGCCCACCTTGTTTTGTTGTGTTATTCATATATTGTGCAATTGCGTACTCGCGTTGTCGCATTTTTTATCCGTCGGAAGATTCGGACGCGATCTTTTCTTCCAGTTTTTTGAGCGCCGCACGGATTTCCCGCCGGAGTGTCTCAATCTGCAAGTCAATATACCGTTTCGTTTCCGCGTCAACCATAGATCACCTGCAATTCCCGGATTACATCGTTCGATTCGAGCGTAATGGAAATCCAATGCCCGACCGCATGAAGCGGCAGTTTGATTCTCTGTTTCCCGCCGGGGACAGATACCGGCTCTTCCCACAAAGGAACTCCGTCGATAAAAGCGGAGAACTGCACCGTGTTTTCGCATGTGAGATACACTTCGCGATAGATTTTGACGCCGCTTTCCGCTCCGCCGATGTATGGGGAGGAATACTGTATCGGAAGATTCTCGTCGCTTCCGGCGTACAAATAAACGCCGCCGGCGTCTTGCAGGAAGAATCGTCCGCTTCCGTCGTCGAACCACGCGTAATCGTAAGTCATGTTGAGTTTGTAGAAAATCCCGCCATTCCGAATGTCATAGACGATGGTATCACGACGCAGGATCAGGAAGTATCTGTCGTTCGACGTCGCACCCCACTTGACCTTTTCCGCGAGATCATCCGTCTTGACGACGCGATAACTCGGCACGGAAATGTTGTTGCCGTCCCAAAGACAGATACCGTCGTTGCTCAACCATACCGGAGCATTGTTCAGCATCGCGATACTGCGCCAAGAAATACACCCGTGATTGCCGGGAATGTAGATTTTCTGAATCGTCTCCGGATTGTCTGCGCCAATCACGCGATACACGTTATTCCGTGTAAAAACGAGGATCCCCATGAATTCCGGGGTAATTCCGGTAATCTCATCGTCGAACGTAAGAAACTGCGTCGTAGGCCATGCATGAGGATTCCCGACCGAGGAGAAATACAAGAGTGTACCTTGCGCGAGGAAGAATACCCCGTTGTTCTCGCAGAGGTATTTCCCCGCATCAGGCGGCGGGTAGTTCTCTTGAGACGTCAACGGATTCTGCAAAAGCAGAGTTTCGTCCGGCATTTCGTCCGTCAGCGTGGTGAATGATCCCGTCTGCGTCAGCGAATTGTAGTTGTAATGGATTTCCCCGACCTCGAAGAAGTCCGCGCCATTGTCTGCCGTCCGGTACACCTTCGCATAAGAGATCGACTGGTCTTTCGTCCCCCAATTTGTCACATCCCATGTAACCGTGACAAGCGGGCTTTTCCCGGAGATCGTCGCCTCAACCTCGTAATCCGTCAGGCTTCCCGGCGCGCTTTCCCATCCGTTCTCTGAAACGAACGTTACGCAGTATTTGAACGCGCCAGTCAACGGATTACTGCCGACGTTCGTAAGGTCAATCTGAACATTCCCGTCTTCGCCATACGTCGGATAGGGGATGCCGAGATAGTTTTCAGGATCGCCGCCGTAATACGGAGACGTCGCCGCTTTGTTGTCGCTCCAGTAGTTCCGCCCGTTGTACTTGATCGCACTGCGGTCTTTGTTGCCGTAGTTGCCGTAGTATTCCGGCGTAGTTCCTTCAAGTTTCCGCGGTTGTTTGATCGGCACGAGCTTCCCGTTGCTCACGTCCGCGTTGACGAGTTTTGCCGCGAGATTCGATTCCAACAGCATCGGATGAATCCAGTCATTCATCCCACCGGAGAAGTTGTTTGAGGCAAAGGTTTTCATACGGGGACCTCAAATTCAGGAATTCAAAGGAACACGAGGGTAGAATTTTAGAGATGAAGTCACCATCCCGGCGCTGTGAGCGTCAGTGACGTACAAGAAGAACTTTGTTTCAGGATCAATCGGAATGTAAACATATGCAGTCTTAGGGCTATATACTACCCCATAAAAAGAAGTCCCACTGGAAACAATATGCTGGAACGGGTGAAGCAAACTAAGATCGCCAAAGTCACCTTCTCCAACATTATCATCGATAGTAAGGTTTAGTGTCCATGTATCATCTGCATCGTCAGGGGCACTGACCGTCCCCACCAAAACACCGCCAAGTCCGCTCCCAACGTGAGTATAGGTATATCCACCACTCGACACTGTATCACCGGTTGTGTAGCGAGAACCGAATTCGATGGTTACAGCAGAACTAAAGTTGATCTTGGTAAGTATCATTCCACCACCGCTGCTTTCCAGTCCCCACGGAACGGTCGTGATATCCCCGAACTGAATCTGCTTGACATTTACACCGTCTTGGTTTTCCGCGAGACGTACGACGACGGTATCACTGGAAACACCGGAAATATTCGTAACGAGGCCGGAAGAAACGCCACCGCTACCGGACGTTAGAGTAAGATACGCTGTATCATATTCGTTAAAAGACATGTGGTCAGAATCAAATCCGCTGACAAGGATACGGGAACCGCCCGCGTAGACATACCCGGAGTTGCATCCAGCCGTATGATCTGATGCGTTGTAGTTCACGGCGAACGGGCCACTGTATATAACACCCCCCGCAATATCCGCATAATGCGCACTATTCAAACTTCCACTTGAGAAGTTCGTAATATCGTCCAGCGAATGCGAATGGTTGAGCGGAGCTTTCCCCGCGAGATCGTCTTCGAGGCCGCTGACATGCGCTTCCGTATGCGTATGCCCAACGTTCGATTTTGCGGCAAACAGCGCCGCATGCGCCTGATCATCCACCATGTGCGCATCAACGTAGTCCTTGTAGATGCTCTTGATAAGCGCACGTCCGCACCCCGTGAAGGTACAGCTCGTAAAGAACGCGTTCCCGGATTCCGTATAAAGCGCGAAATCGTCCGCGGTACTGGATGATTCAAACGCCATGTGTTCGACGGAGCAGCTCGGCGATTCGATCACCGCGATACCGTAATGGTTCCCCGTGAATATGATCTTTCCGTAGCCGGCAGAACTCCTGCCGTCTCCGATGATCCGGACGTGGCAATGGCAGTTCTTGATGCGGAGAACGCCTTCCGGCGAGAACGTCCCGTTGTCGTGAATGTCGCACCCGTTCAGGTCGATCACGAGGACACCGTTATAAAACCCCTGAAATTCCAGCGGCGCAAGCGCAACATTGACATCCCCTTCCTCCGGGAACTTGAAGGTAAGAGTATGCCCGCCGAGGTTACGGAAAGGCTCGTTGATTTGTCCCTGCCGTGAATCCTGCTCCGCCAAAACGATAGTTCTGTCTTCGCTCTGTCCGATGCCGTTCTGACCGGCAAGATCACGGATTTCTTTGGAAAGCTCCTTCACCGCGTCGTCAACATTCGCCGCGCCTTCCGTGGCGATCCTTGCCGAATGCGTGATCGGAAGATGCGATGCATTCAGCTTCGTAACGGGATGCGTATTGCCGTCGAGATCGGTATACTCCGTCTGCGCACCCGTTCCTTCGGTATCGAAATCAATGTCCTCTTTCCCGAACAGCCGGGTTTGAATGTCGTATTCGCTCATGGATTCCTCCGGTTAATAGAATTTTGCTTCGCTTCGAGTTTTCGGCATGGATCGCATCACGTTCCCCACGCGCGCAACTCGTCCGCGATATTGAGTATAGAAGAGACGGGCTTTTGCCTCGTCCCGGAAGTCGCTGTCAATCGTGTACGCCTGATAGACCGCATGGTACACGACCGCTATGTAATCATGAATCCGGTCAAACGGGATTGTCTTCACATAGGTTGCATCCCCGATATGTTCGCTTTGCCGGACAAAAACGGGAATGCCATACCCGTTGCCCGTGATCGGCGTCCCGTATGTCGGGAACGGAAGGATACCGTTCGGGCTTTGCGGCACAAAGAAAACAGCGTTCTGCAAGTCGTAGGGATTCGGACAAAGATGGTATTCCCCGATGTTTTCCAAATCCTCGTAGATGTATTTTGAAATCCCCTTGACGGTGAGATAGTTTCCGTATTCGCCGTTGAGGACATCGGAAGACGCCATTTCCACATGGAAGCCGTCTCTGTTCCACCCCGCAACGAAATCAATGTAGTCCTCCGGGAGTTTTCCGGTTCCGTTCTCATTGACGAAGAAGCTGAAAGAACCGCGATACAGCGCCGTGTCCTTGCAATAGGTTTTCGCCGCCGTATCGAGCATGGTCAACAGTTCGGAATCGTCGAACACTTGCCCGTCCGGATCATGGAGAAACGCGCGGATTGTCTTCAGATAGTTTTCCTCGGTCATTAGAAGAATCTCCCACGGCGGACGGAACTCCGCGCTTTCATGCCGCGCTGAATGGAGCTTTCTTCATTCACGGCCTGAACAAACTGGTTGTAATAAACGGACGCGGAAGGATTCGCATCAATCATAAACGCCTGAAACAGACTATGCAGTTCGATTGCACGGACGTTCTTCGTCTCGATCACGTCCTGCTTCGGCAGACGCTGATAGTAAAGCGTGCCGACCGGCTTCATGCTTACCGGGATACGCGGGAAAAGCCGGAGTTTCCCGTACCCATCGAAGTCTGTGATAATGGCATGTAGCTCTGTTCCTGTTACTCTTCGGAAGTCCGGGTATTTGTCGTGAATGTTTCGCCAGCTGTAGAACCGGACCTCGTATCCTTTTGCGTCAATGAACTTGACAGGAACAAGAAAATTGTCAGGAAGAGAGAATACGCCGGATTCCGTCGCAAATACGTTCACTTTTGCAAGGAACGAACCGGAGAGAATGGCGTATTCTCTTTGTGCCTCGTTAATGGCGTAGTCAAGAGCAGTATCGTCCCATACAAGCCCGAGAAGGTCCCGGATGGATTTCCGGACGATTTCACGAAGGGGAGCAAAGGACGGTACTGCCATGATTTCACCATTAGCCGGCGGTCATGAATTCCACGACCGGGATGTACTCGGCGATCACGAGGAGCTTCACCGCGGTAAGAGCCGCCGTGCCGACGGTCATCTGAATCACGGTGTCGTAATCCGCGTCATAGCCCTTGATCTTTTCGACGTCAACAACAACGACGTCGCCGGCGGCAAGGTCGGCCTTGCCGATTGCGGTGTGAAGCGCTTCGGCGACGCTGTTGATGGACGCCTTGAACTGCACCGTAGCGGAACCGGAACTGGTCGTCGTATCGAGAGCGATGATCTTCAGACCGACGAGCGCATTGCCCTTCGGAATGATGAACAGGCTGTGCGTATCGGAAGCGAGGATGTCCGGGTTTTCCACGCCGTCGAGGATATGCGCCTCGGAACGGACGTAGCAGTTCATGGAATTCACGCCCTTCACGAGCGTGTCTTTCGTGGTAATGTCTGCGGAAGCCATAGGTTATGTCTCCTTTCCTTGTTACACTCTGATGGAGCTGGGAACCTGAGCAATGTTCAGGTCGCAACCGTCAAAGGTCAGCTTCTTGATGCCGCGGATTTCGTCTGCCGCGCAGGAGAGAATCCGGTTGTGGTCGAGACGTTCTTCCGTGTAGTCCAGCGTCTGCGCATACGCCATGATAGCGGCGTCCGCGCCGAGCAGAAGGTTACGGGCGATACGAAGAGAACCGGCGGCGTTCGTGTGCGTTTTGATAAAGTTTGCCTCACGGATGATGATGTGTTCCCAAACGCCGATAGCGCCGGTGGCAATGGGATCACCTTCGAGCGAATTCTTGCCGGTCATGGAAGCGATTGCGCGCTTTTCCCAGCGGGGATCGTTGCGCAGATCAATGGCGGCACGGGGATGCAGGACGAGCATGTAGTATTCCTCGCCGTTCTTCGCGCGAATCGGGCGCATGGCATACTTGGAATCCGCAGTCTTCGCGAAGTCCTGAAGGACGTCGAGGAGCTGGGTGTTCATAATGTCATTGCTGTTCATCGCGGAGAGAAGAGCCGTGGCGTCGGAATTCGCCGCAGAGACTTCGACCGTCTCGTACTTGCTGTTGTTGTAGTCCGGACGGATGCAACGATGATCGCCGGTAACAGCGTCCTGAGTTTCCGCGGCGGCGCCGCTGATGTAAGTCGCGCCGTCAGTGTTGAAGCCGGACAGAGAGTCGATAATGTCGATTTCCGTCTGATTGCGGAACCACTCGGACAGCTGGCGACGGAATTCTTCACGGGCGTTCCAAATCGTGCGCTTGTCGGTCATTTTGCCCTTTTTGGCAAAGGCCTGCGTGATCTGGTCGATACGCATGTCCATGTAGTATTCGTCGATGGTGTTCTCGTTGCCGATCACGCTCTTGTTCTGACCACGGATGCCTTCACCGCGGAAATACGGGATGAAGTGGTAGCGACCGACGTCGCCGGAATCGCGGCCCTTGAAGCAAGTGTCGTCAACGATAATCGGTTTGCCCGAACCTTTTTTGCCCATCATGTTCGTGAAGAACATGTTGAGCATGTACTCGCGGTAGATTTCAAGCGAATGTTTTAACGGGGTAACCGCCTGCCCCGTTCCACGGATAAAATAAGCCATAGTAGGCTCCTTTCATTTTATCCGAAAACAGCGTCAACAAAACTCCCGATTCGTTCTGATGGTGCTGATGCAACGTCAGCGCTGTTCAGCATATCAAGTCCATCTTTCCCCCTCGGCTCGTCGTCAACGTCGTCTTCGAAGTCGTTGTTTTGTTTGTTCGACTTCAGCAGTTTTGCCCGGTACGCTTCGGGATCGCGCTGGAACTCCATGACATCCAGCATCTTCTTCGCAAAAGCATACGCGGAAGCGGGCGATTTGTCTTTAAGTTTCCCCCACTCGGCAATAACGTACTGATCTCCTTTCTGAGAATCCAGCAATGGCGCAAACTGCTCGTACATGACTTTCTCGAAGTCCGGGTGTTGCTTGATCACTGGAGCGGCGGCCTCGTCCCAAACTTTGGCGGCCTCCTCCTTCTTCAGGTCGTCCTGCTCTGCTTGCAGGCGGGCGGAATCCTCGTCGGCCTTTTTCAGGCTTTCTTCGAGTTTCTTTTCCCGTTCGGAATCGTCCTCGCTGAACCAATCGTCCTCGTTCTCCTTCTTCGCCTTCAGCTCATCCAGCTCCTTTTTCAGGGCCGCGCGTTCGGTCGTCGCTTTATGCATCGCCGCCTGCGTGTCGTGAAGACGCTTTTGGAGATTCTCAAGTTCGTGTTTCAGTTCTGCGGAATCTTTTTCCGACGCCTTTTCCGCCGCGGGAGCTTTGTCCCCGGTTTCGGCGAAGTTATCGCCATTTGCGCCGGCGTCGTCTCCACTTCCGTCTTCGTATCCCACCGAATCCGATTCATCATCGGGGATGGAGAACTCGTCGTCCGTTTCGTCTCCAGTTAATTCCGCACTGGCGTCGTCGTTTTCCGTGGTTTGGGAATGGTCGTCGCGATTCGCTTCGTCGCTTTT
>Ga0310690_10007642_pt1 | contig 13868 bp, 8 predicted proteins | sample AusTroGonzalo_MG_2_FD_207661 | JGI IMG/M metagenome (GOLD analysis project Ga0310690, IMG submission 207661) | Bovine rumen microbial communities from tropical cattle in Woodstock, Queensland, Australia - Gonzalo_04 (v2) (version 2) | ecosystem: Host-associated > Mammals > Digestive system >... | reverse complement strand
TGGCTGAAGCCCACGATGCTGCTGTCGCGGTACTGGTAGCCAGCGCAGTAGTCGTAGACGCGGGGCTGGTAGACACCGCCGATGTTGTGCGGGATGGTGTCGGTGTCGGGACTCAGCTGGACGAAGCCGTAGGGGTAGCAGGCACCGGGGAAGGTGTGGCCCATGCCGCCCGTGCCGATGAAGGGGTTGACATATTGGTTCTGGCCGAAGGCCGCCGTGGCGGCGAGGCAAAGCCCTATCAGGATGCTCTTTTTCATGAGGGAGATGTGTTGTTTCGAGGCTGCAAAGATACGAAGAATTTCCCACATAGACAAAACCCGGGGCTTCGGGCAATAAAAAAGGACGCGGCGCGTTAGGGAATGGTATGAAACGATGGCTGCTTACCGGGCTGATGCTCTTCGCCGTGGCGCTGCCCCTGCGGGGGCAGGACTGTCGGCCGTGGGTGCGCTGGTGGTGGAATGGCGACAAGGTGGAGCGCGACGAACTGCTGCGCGAGCTGCACCTGCTCCACGCCGCCGGCATTGGCGGCGTGGAGGTCAACCCCATCGAGTTCCCCACCAAACGCTGCGACTCGCTGGGCAAGGCTTCCCTGACGTGGCTCAGCGACGCGTGGCTCGACATGCTCGACACTGTGCTGCGCGAGGCACGGACCCTCGGCATGGGGTGCGACCTGATTGTGGGTACCGGCTGGCCTTTCGGGGCAGAGGAGACCCCCATGGAGGAGCGGGCACAAGTGATGCTGGTGTATGCCACCCAGGTGGACGGGTCGACAGTCATCACCAAGCAGCAGATATTCGACGCCGTCGACCCCAAGGTGACAGAGGCAAATCCCGACCGGCAGTTCGAGCTGGTGAGTCTCTGCCTGGCACCCGACACTCTCCGCAGCCTGGCCGAAGTGGTTGCCGTCCCCCTGCCCGCATCCGACACGATAACCCTCCCCCCACTTAAAACTCAAAACTCAAAGTTCAAAACTCTCTACGCCCTTGTCCGCTGCACGAGTTTCGCCTCGGTCATCAATGGCGCTCCGGGGGGTGCAGGCCCCATTATCGACCACCTAAACGCTACGGCGGTGAGGCACTACCTGAGTCGCTTCCAGTCGCGCCTCGAAGGGCGGCTGGGGTCTATGCGGCGGTGGCTGCGGGCCTATTTCGTCGACAGCATGGAGCTGGAGGGCTCCAACTGGACGGACGACTTCGCCGCGGAGTTCCGCCGCCGCAACGGCTACGACCTCATGCCGTGGCTGCCCTTCGTCCTCTTCCCTTCGGGACGCCTGGGCGAGGTGTCGAGCTACGACTACGGCGCCCGCAAGTCGGACGAGATGCAGAGGAAAATCCAGCGCGTGCGCCTCGACTTCGAGCGCACCAAGGCAGAGCTGCTCTACGAGCGCTTCACCACGGTCTTCGCCGACTGGTGCAGGGCGCAGGGGGTGCTGTCGCGCGGACAGGCCTACGGGCGCGGCTTCTTCCCCTTGGAGAGCTCGCTCGTCTACGACATCCCCGAAGGGGAGAGCTGGACCACCAACTACCTGCGCCACCGCGTGGGCGAGGAGATGCCCGACAGCGACTACCGCCGCGGGCGCGCCTACACCATGATTAACAAGTATGTCAGCTCCGCCGCCCACCAGGCCGGCCGGCGGGTGGTGAGCTGCGAGGAGATGACCAACACCTACCGCATGTTCGAGACCACCCTCGAGCTGCTCAAGCTGGGCAGCGACATGAGCGCCTTTAGCGGGGTGACGCACTCCGTCTGGCACGGCTTCAACTATTCGCCCCCCGAGGCGGGCTTCCCCGGCTGGGTGCAGTACGGCAGCTACCTCAGCGGACAGAACACTTGGTGGCCTTACTTCCACTTGCTCAACGAGTACCGCGCTCGCGTGAGTGCCATCCTCCAGGACGCCGAGATGCAGACAGACATCGCCATCCTGCTCCCCACCGACAGCCTCTGGGCGCAATACGGCGTGCAGACCGAACCCTTCCCCGTCTACCCCAAGGGCAGCCCCTACGACATCCCTTGCCTGCTGTGGGAAGCGGTGCACAAGAACGGCGGCAACTGCGACCTCATCACTCGCCGCCAGCTCGACACCGCCACCGTCCGCGACGGCAGACTCATCGTCGGCAAAAAGGCATACAAGGCCCTCCTCCTGCCCCCCGCCACCGACACGCACTTCTTTGCTCTTAGTTCTTACTTCTTAGTTCTGCAAGTTCCCGACCTCCCCAACCGCAACTACCTTGAATGGTATGCTGACGTATCACGTCAGCACAACCTCACCCGCCACGTGGTGATCGAATACCCCAACCGTTTCCTGCTGCAGAACCATTACCGCAACGACCGGGGCGACGACATCTTCTTCTTCGTCAATGCCTCTCTCCACGAGGGGGTGGGTTCTTACATTGCCTTCTCAAAAGGAATCTACCAAGGTCGCACCGCCTGGGTCTACAACCCCGCCACCGACGAGAAGCAACTCTTGCCCCTCGACAGCGGCGGCTGCGAACTCTACCTCCCGCCCACCGAGAGCCTTTTCATCCTGTTTGAGAACGAAAACCGCGGCAGCCACTCCTCCCCTAAGTTAGGGGAGGTGCCCGAAGGGCAGAGGAGTGTGTCCATGCAGGAGTGGTCCCCCGCCTACAACGAGGGCCAGCATTATTTCTCCATCCCCATGACGTGGCACGTCACCCTCACCCACGCCATCGATGGCTGGACGCGCGACACCGTCATGCAGGAGCTCTGCGACCTCCGCGAGACGCAATACAAGGACTTCTCGGGCACCGTCGTCTATACCGCTCACTTCCACCTCGACCCCCTCGTTGAGGACTCCCTGCAGAATGTCGACTACACCCCCGAGAGCCTCGACTGCATCGACCTCGGAAAGGTCTATGACATCTGCGAGCTGACGGTCAACGGCACCCCCTGCGGCGTCAGATGGTACGGCGAGCGCAGCTACTGCAACCTCGGGGGTCTCCTGCATGCGGGCGACAACGTCATCGAGATTAAGGTCACCACCACCCTCAACAACTACGTCCACACCCTCACGGACAACGGTGTCGTGCAGCACTTCGTCCTCAAGCGCAACGTCCCCACCACCCCCGCGGGCCTCGTGGGGCCGGTGGAATTCTTTTAGCGGGATTCGACGAACCCTTGGCCACAGACGATGCTCTCCCCCGCGGGGTCGGGGCGGAGGAAGGGACTCTCCTGTGTTATGGGCATGAGGATGGCGCCTTCGCGGAGCTCGATATGGACGCCCGCATGCATCTGGAGGGGGTAGGAGCGGTAGCGGCCTACGTTGAAGAGCAGCACGCCGCCGCCGTGGGCGGCGATATAGTCGAGGGCGCGCTGGATGGAGGCGGTGTTGTCTGTGCGGCCGTCACTGTAGATGCCGAAACGCGAGGTGTTGTAGCGCACGAGGCTGTCGGGGATTGAAGGACAGTAGTCGACAGGCTCGGGGTCGGGAGCCACGGCGGTGGAGCCTTTCTGCTGGCGGATGCGCCAAGAGATGTGGCTCTTCTTGAGACGGCGGGTATTCTGGGCGACGAGGCCGAGATGTTTTTTCTCATCAGGGCTCAGGATGTCCACCTGATTGAGGGCGAGGAGGTCGACATCGTCGGCGACAATGGCGGGGCGGTAGTCGTGCTCCTTGACGCGGAAGCGGACATTGATGAGCACGATGCTGTCGGCGTGGCGGAGGAAGAGACCCCAGGCGGGGAGCTCTTTCCACATGGAGAATTCGGGGTACTGCTTTTCGCGCTCGGGGAGGGCGGCGATGGCCTCGGAGGTGGCGGGGAAGTAGGCGTAGATGGTGTCGCTGCGGCCGGGGAAGGTGAACTCGACATTGTTGAGGATGACGCGCGAGATATGCTGCGAGGGGCATCCCACGATGGAGGCGGGCGAGATGTTGCGGGGTTGGTCTTCGACGGGTCCCTCGTAGAGGTAGCCCGCGTCGGGCTTGCCGTAAGGCACCTCGAAGGAGGAGTTGCAGATACGAATATCCCGCAGCAGGGGCTGCTGGTCGGGCTGGGCGTTGCGGTGCGAGAGACGCAGGAAGATGGGGTTGCCGGTGTGGTAGGCACGGATGGAGTCGAAAGAAATGTCCTCTATCTGGCTGCCGTCAACGCTGGCGATGGTGATGGCACTGCGGTAGGTGTCGCGGATGGTGACGTCATGGAAGCGGAAGTTGCGGAACTTGCCGCGCGTGACGGTGCCGAACTTGATGCCGTTGGCGCTGCTGCGGGCCTTGCAGTGTTCGACGAGGACATTCTCGGAGAGACCGTCGCGGCTGTGGCTCTTGAAGCAGTAGGCGTCGTCGGAGGCGTCGATGTCGCATTCGCGGATAAGCACATTCTGGCAGTCGACTACGTCAAGGCCGTCGTTGTTCCAGTAGCATTTGGCGTCGACCTTGACGCGGTACAGGACAAGATTTCGGCACTGGTCGTACTGCTGGCACCAGCTGGCGGGGTCGCGGAGGGTGATGCCGGAGATGGTGACGTTCTCGCACCCCCGCATGTGGATGAGTTCGGGGCGGTTCTCGCCTCCCGGGCGGTCGTATTTGAGGGGGTCGGCGACGAGGCCGAGGTGGATGTACTGCACCATGCGGTTGGCCACCTGGAATCCGCGGCCGTCGATAGTGCCGGAGCCTGTGATGGAGACATATTTTTGCCCAATGGCGAAGAGGAGTGCCGTCCAGCGCACGGTGGGGTCTTTCACATAGTCGAAGGGATTGAGCGAGCCGAGGAGCACAGCGCCGCTGTCGAGGTGGAGGTCGACGTTACTCTTGAGGTAGAGGGTGCCCGTGACAAACTGCCCTGCGGGGATGACCACCCTGCCGCCGCGGTTAGCGTGGCACGAGTCGATGGCCGCCTGGATGGCGCGGGTGTTGAGGGTAAAGCCGTCACCCACGGCGCCGAACCGCGTGACGGGATAGTCCTGTGCCGCCAAAGGCAGCAACGGGAGCATCATTAGGAGTATGGCGGCAAAGCGTTTCAAAGTTTTTCTATCCAGTGCTTGATGTTCTGTTCGTCGTCGAGGCGGCAGACGAGGAGGCTCTTGTCGCGCAGGGCCACGAGGTAGTGGTCCAGGCCCTCCACGACGGCCTCGTAGCCCTCCTGGATGTTGACCACGGTGTTGCGGGTGTCCTCGACCACGATGTTGCCGTTGAGGGCGTTGCCGTAGTCGTCGTGCTGCACATGCTCGTAGAGGGAGCCCCAGGTGCCGATGTCGCTCCAGCCAAAGTCAGCGGGGATGGTGTAGCGGCTCTGTGCCTTCTCCATGACGCCGTAGTCGATGGAGATGTTCTCGCACTGGGGGAACATGCCGTTGATGAAGTCCTGCTCTTCTGGGGTGTTGAAGAGGTAACGGCCCTTCTCGAAGAGCGCCACCATGTCGGGCAGGTAGCTGCGGTAGGCCTGCTGGATGCCCGGCAGCGACCAGATGAAGATGCCTGAATTCCAGTAGTAGTGGCCGTCGGCAAGGTATGCCTGGGCGGTCTCGAGGTTTGGCTTTTCCTTAAAGGACTCTACGGGACAGATGTCCGACTGGGCGTTGGTGACCTGGATGTATCCGTAGCCTGTCTCGGGGCGCGAGGGCTGGATGCCGATGGTGAGGAGGGCGTCGCGGTGTTCGGGCTGCTCGACGAAGTCCATGCCGAGGCGGATGACGCGCTGGAACTCCACCTCGTTGGTCACCAGGTGGTCGGCGGGGGTGACGACGATGGAGGCGTCGGGGCAGGTGGTCTCGATGCGGTAGTTGGCGTAGGCCAGGCAGGGGGCCGTGTTGCGGCGCATAGGTTCGCAGAGCACCTGCTCGGGACGCAGTTCGGGCAGGTGTTCCAGCACGAGGCTTTTGTAGGCGGCGTTGGTCACCACGAGGAAGTTCTCGGCGGGCACCACGGGCAGGAAACGCTCGAAGGTGCTGCGGATAAAACTCTTGCCCGTTCCAAGGATGTCGAGGAACTGCTTGGGGTAGTTATTCTTGCTGAGGGGCCAGAAGCGGCTGCCGATGCCGCCGGCCATGATAATGCAATAGCGGTTGTCCATGATGCTTAGTTTCTATATCCGATGACGTGGCGTACTTCGCGGATGGTCTTCTCGGCGCTCTCGCGGGCCTTGTCCTTGCCCAGATCGATGATGCGGCGCAGGGCTTCCTCGTCGGAGGCTATCTCGAGGGCCTTCTGGCGGAGGGGTTCGACGAAAGCCACCATATCCTCGGCGAGTTGCTTTTTGAGGTCGCCGTAGCGTATCTGGCAGCGGTTGTAGAGGTCGTCGAAGTATTCGACGGTGTCGGGTTTCGAGACGGCGCGCAGGAGGCTGAAGAGGTTTTCGATCTCCTCGGGCTTCTTTTGGTTCATCTCGGTGGGGCCGCTGTCGCTCTTGGCCTTCATGATTTTCTTGCGGATGACGGAAGGCTCGTCGGTGAGGAAGATGGTGCTGGCCTCACCCTCGCTCTTGCCCATCTTGCCGCTGCCGTTGAGGGCGGGAATTTTGACGAGGTTGCCGCTCGTGCCGACGGCCTGGGGCAGGGGGAAGACCTCGGCCTGGTACATGCTGTTGAAGCGCTGGGCGAAGGTACGGGTCATCTCGAGGTGCTGCTCCTGGTCCTTGCCCACAGGCACGCGAGTGGCCTTGTGGATGAGGATATCGGCGGCCATGAGGGTGGGGTAGGTGAGGAGGCCGGCATTGACGTTGTTGGGGTTCTGGCGGACCTTGTCTTTGAAGGAGGTGACGCGCTCCAGCTCGCCGAGATAGGCGTTCATGTTGAAGAAGAGGTAGAGCTCGATGGTCTGCGGCAGGTCGCTCTGGAAGTAGATGGTCGCCTTCTCGGGGTCGAGACCCGCGGCGAGGTACTGCACCAGAATCTGGCGGGCGTTCTGGTAGAGGTTGTCGGGCGTGGGGTGCGTGGTGAGCGAGTGGTAGTCGGCAATGAAGAAGAAGCAGTCGTATTCCTCCTGCATCTTCACAAAGTTGCGCAGGGCGCCGAAGTAGTTGCCCAGGTGCAGGTTGCCCGTGGGGCGGATGCCGCTGCAGACGGTGTCGCGTTTGTTGTTTTCAGGCATATTATGTGTGTGTTTTTGTTATCAAAGGAAAGTGCAAAGATACGACTTTTTCCTGATATAGCAAGAATAGGTATGAAAAAACAAGGCCGACCATTGTGGTCAGCCTTGTTTTTTCTTTGGCTCTGTCGTGATTATTCAGCGGCGGGAGTCTCAACAACTTCCTCAGCGGCGACCTCGGCGACGGTGGTGTCAGTGGTCTCCTCCTCGGGGCAGGCCTGCATCTCGGTGGTGTCAGCGGCGGGCTCTTCGGTGGCGGGGGTGTTGTTGCAAGCTGCGAAGGCAAACATGCCGGCGACAGCCATAAGGAACATTACTTTCTTCATCTTTTTGAGTTTTAAAGTTATCTATACGGTTTGTTGATTTTTGTCTTCAGAAATCGGGTGCAAAAGTACAACATTTTCCCCGTTTAACAAATAAAATAATGTCAAAAATCCTTAACGCCCTCCCAAAATGTTAAATTCCAAAATGTTAAAATTGGGCGTTTTTTCTTTGGCGACGTTCTCCTTGCTTGAAATTCAGGGGTTTTTGCCTGCGAAAAATCGTTTTTTGACCTCTCTTAGGGCAGGGGAACAAGGCCGTTGAAGCCCATAAAGGCCATGGCCAGGATGCCGGCGGTGACCAGTGCGATGGGTACGCCTTTCATGCCTTTGGGAGTCCCTGTGAGTTCCATCTGCTCGCGCAGACCGGCGAAGATGACCAATGCCAGAGTGAAACCGATGGCGGTGCTGGCTGAGTAGATGATGCTCTGGAAGAGCGTCATGTTCTTTTGGATGACGAGGATGGCGACACCCAGCACGGCGCAGTTGGTGGTGATTAACGGCAGAAAGACTCCCAGGGTCTGGTAGAGTGCGGGGGCAATCTTCTTGAGGACAATCTCAACCATCTGGACAAGGCCGGCGATGACAAGGATGTAGGCGATGGTCTGGAGGTATCGGAGGTCGATGCTGAAGGGGGAGTGTCCACCGAATTCGACAGGCGTGAGCACGTACTGCATGAGGAGGTAAGTCACGATGGTGGCGAGGAGCATGACGAAAAGGACGGCGCCTCCCATGCCCAAAGAACTCTTCACATCTTTCGAAACTCCGAGGAAGGGGCAGATGCCAAGGAACTGTGCCAACACCACATTGTTGACGAAGATGGCTCCGATGATGAGTGCAAAGATACTGATTTCCATATTTCTATACTATATTGTTTGCTGTTTGTCGTACAACGAATCAAAGTGCAAAGATACAACTTTTTTTGAAACTAAAAACTAAAAGGCTTCCGTCCTTTCATTTTTTCAATGATTGTCAGCCGGACACCGGCCATTTTACAACTTCAAGTCGTGTCCCATCCGCTCCTGCTTGGTCTTGAGGTACCGCTCGTTGTACTTGTTGGGAGGGATGACGATGGGGACGGTCTCGGTGATTTCGAGTCCGTAGCCTTCGAGGCCGGCGCGCTTGACGGGGTTGTTGGTGATGAGGCGCATTTTCTTCACGTTCAGGTCGCGCAGTATCTGTGCGCCGATGCCGTAGTCGCGCTCGTCGGCCTTGAATCCCAGCTTCAGGTTGGCGTCGACGGTGTCGAGTCCCTGCTCCTGCAGGTGGTAGGCGCGCAGTTTGTTGACCAGCCCGATGCCGCGGCCTTCCTGGCTCATGTATAGGATGAGGCCCTTGCCGGCCTCCTCGACCATCTGCATGGCGCGGTGCAGCTGGTCACCACAGTCGCACTTGCAGCTGCCGAAGATGTCGCCCGTGGCGCAGCTTGAATGCACGCGCACCAGCACGGGCTCGTCCTCCTGCCACTCGCCCTTGCGCAGCACCATGTGGGTGGCGCCGTTGTCCAGCTGGGTGTAGGCGATGAGGTTGAAGGTGCCCCATTCTGTGGGCAGGAAGACCTCCTGTTCCTTGCGGATGAGGGTCTCGTGGGCCACGCGGTAGGCGATGAGGTCTTTGATGGTGATAATCTTCATTCCGAACTTCTCGGCCACCACTTCCAGCTGGGGCATGCGTGCCATGGTGCCGTCGTCGTTGATAATCTCTATGAGTGCCGCCGCGGGGTAGAGGCCCGAGAGGCGTGCCAGGTCGATGGCTGCCTCGGTGTGGCCGGCGCGCACCAGCACGCCGCCGTTGCGGGCGCGCAGGGGGTTGATGTGGCCGGGACGGCCCAGGTCGGAGGGTTTGGTGTTGGGGTCGGCGAGGGCGCGGATGGTCATGGCGCGGTCATGCATCGAGACCCCCGTGGTGCAGCCGTTGCCCAGCAGGTCGACGGTGACGGTGAAGGGGGTGCCGAGGAGGGAGGTGTTGTCGTGCACCTGCATGTCGAGGTTCAACTCCTTGCAGCGGTCCTCGGTCACAGGGCTGCAGAGCACGCCGCGACCGTTCTTGAGCATGAAGTTGACATGCTCGGGGGTGATTTTTTCGGCGGCGATGATGAAGTCGCCCTCGTTCTCGCGGTCCTCATCGTCGACCACTATGACGAATTTTCCAGCCCTGAAGTCTTCGAGGGCCTCTTCTATCGTGTTTAGTCTGAATGCCATATAATCTGTCTCATCCCCCCTGTGGGGGATTGTTTACGGCTGCAAAGATACGCACTATTTTCGACATGGCAAAGGGTGGGGCGTTTTTTCTGGCCTCCTTGCCCTGCGGGCAGGAGGCTACCGCACCACGAGGCGTTGGGTGCCAGTGGCTGCGGGGGTGGAGAGGGTGACGAAGTAGGTGCCTGCCGCGAGGCCCGAGAGGTCGAGGGGAATTGAGAATTGAGAATTGACAATTGAGAATTCCTTGCGGAGGACTTCGCGTCCCGCCGCGTCGGTCAGCGTGAGGGCCATGGGGGAATTGAGAATTCCCACTGTCACGGTCACCGTCCCCGTCGCGGGGTTGGGGCTGAGGGTGAAGAGGCCGTCAGGGCTTGCCTCAACGGCAAGGGTAATGGTGTCGGCTCCTCCCGTAGAGGTGTCTATAGCAGAAGTATCTTCCACGAAATAAGCCATAAAAACAGAGTCTTGGATAACAACAACCCGTCGCGGGTTGTCCGTGACGCTGTCGTGCCAGTGGCTGAATATGTAGCCGTTTTCTGGCACAGCAAGCAGTACTGCAGTGTCGAGACCAAGATAAATACCGCCACCTTCCACGGAACCCATCTTCTCAGGGGTTTCTGTAGTGATTGTATATTCTCCTCTCCTGAAGTTGGCCACAAAGTGCATCGATTGCGTCATCTGCACTCTGCGAGGGTTTTCTGTTGAGCTGTCGCTCCAATGGGAAAATTCATACCCGCTTGAGGGATAGGCTTGTATGGTCTTGTAGTACCATCGGCGAACAGGGGTTGAAGATGGTGATGTCCGCCCCATCGATCGAACTGCAGGAGCAGTGGAGAGAATTACCGGGGCGGCTGGACCCGCTATAATTGGCATATACATACCATACGACGGAGAATTGCAACCACGCCCATTGTTTAATACCGTTACTATCGGCATCTGCCCATCAAGATCGGTCCTGCATAATATGGGATAGTAGGGAGGTTGTGGTTGGCACTGTCCGACATTCCGAGCATTGTATCTGGCTATATATGCATAGAATTGTGGAGGGTGTGCCCAATATGGAGTACCATTGATTTTTTCCCGACTATTTCCTGTCCCGACAATATAATACAGCGAATCCACCGGCACAGGGGTCTGGAACATCACCTCGAAGACCCTGCAGTATCGAAACAGGCCTCCATTTAGAGTGTCGGCATTCATTGGGATTTTCCATATTTTGGGTGTGGCAGTGTCATACCGGGCCGCAGCCAATATTGTGGTTGTGTTTGACTCTCTGTCGTATGAAAATACATAGCACGTGTCAGGTGCAAGTGTGGTGTCTGTCCCATCTTGTGGATTGTAGCAACCTTCACAATAGCCGAGGCTCGAATCCGACACAATCATTGCCACCCCCGCCAGAAGGGTCGGGGATGGGACAAATTCCGGTTTTGCTTGCAATAACGGATGTGTACGTCTCAATACTGTGGAATCCGGTGTTACGTGCTCTTCATAATATGACCACGCGTTTCCCGTGATGAAAACCTCCAGCCCCTGCTTGTCTAGTGATCCGTCACTATTAACTCCAGAATAGAAATAGCACCCAGTCGTATCATACCACGATGAGTAGTAGTACCTTGGGCATCTTCCATCACGATAACTCATCGTGTCATACGTTTGAGAAGATACCGTCATATATAACACAATTGTCGCTATCAATAATACGGTCTTTTTCATAAGAGTGTTTTGTTTGTTTGTATGTGGTAAAAGAAACACGGAGACCACAAATTTGTCCCACGACAATAGACTATGTCGTTTCCTGTGTTTGGATCTGTACGAATCAAGGTATTGTCAATGGATAAATCAGTATAAGCAAATGACATGGAATTCTGTGCGTGCAGACAGAACATGCTGCAGAAAAACAGGAACAAGAATATTAATTTGCATCTCATCATGAATATAAGTGTTTTGTTTTCAATAGTTATTATTTGATTCTTCTCTTTGTTGTCCGCCTGCAAATATACAACTTTTTTCCGACATGGCAAGTGCCGGGGGCGTTTTTTTTTCTGGCACCTTGCCCTTCGGGCAGAAATCTTGTAAATCTCGTAAATCTTTTTCCGCCTCCGGCGGAGATGTCCCGCGAAGCGCTTAATTTACAAGATTTACCAGATTTCGCGAGCCGCAGGCGAGCAGGAGCCTACCGCACCACGAGGCGTTGGGTGCTGGTGGCGGTGGGGGTGGAGAGGGTGACGAAGTAGGTGCCAGCCGCGAGGCCCGAAAGGTCGAGGGGAATTGAGAATTGAGACCCGGTGTCCGGGCTGACATTCATGAGAGTTGATAATCCCTTGCGCAGCACCTCGCGTCCCGCCGCGTCGGTCAGCGTGATGGAAAACTCCTCCCCTAAGTTAGGGGAGGTGCCCGCAAGGGCGGAGGAGTGTGTCAAAGAGCCCACTGTCACGGTCACCCTCCCCGTGGCGGGGTTGGGGCTGAGGGTGAAGAAGTCTACGGCGTTGGCCTCCACGGGGGCGATGCCGGTGGTGTCGATTCCGGTGGTGTCGATGCTGGCGGTGTCGTGGTGGCGGCGGCAGTCGGCGGTGGAGTCGTAGTAGAGCATCATGAAGCATTCGTCTTTCTGCAGATAGACGACGGTGTCGCCACCCCTTATACGCATGTCGCCGCCATCGCTCCCCTGTCTGCCGTACCAGAACTTGAAGCCGTGGGGGTGTTGCAGCATGTTGGCCGAGCCGTAAAGCCCCAGCCGGGTCGAGGGTGATTTTGTTGTCTCGCCGGTGCTGCGGTCGTGCTGAATCTCCCGACTCCAGTCAAGTCCTCCGTATTCCCTGTACATCATTCCCATGCTCACCTTGCCGCCCGTGACATAGATTGGGTTTCGTTCTACTTGGTCGCGCCCGACATTTGTGTCCAGCAGATGATGGGCCACACACTCGCCGGTCATCTTGTCGTACATCAGGTAAAAGAGTTGTATTTTTTGAGGGAGTTTTATCGTGTCCAGGTGGTTGGCATCGGCGAAGTAATGAATCCTGTTGCTGTCTTCCCCCAGCGGAACCAGGCGGACATAGAGATAGTCCGAGTCCAGCGTATGGTTCTGCATTGTGTTAAACGATTTATATAAATCCAACACGTCTTGGTCTGTATACATTTGGTTTGCCCACAGGACATGCCCTGCGGTATCCATCTTCAGGACAAACGGAAGGCTATGCAGCAGCCCCAAGTCCTCCGCTACCAGGTAGTGGACGGAGTCGAAAAAGAACTTGCAGGGTGCGGTCACGTCCATCAGCAAAGTATAATAGTCACCATATCCAGTCAAGTCCTCCCTGATTTGATCGTTTGCAGTCAGATTGCCGCTCAAATAGATGTTGTCGTCCTTGTCGATGGTGAGTCCGTTGTAGAGGAACTCTATAGGCATCCCGGTAATCCGCGTCATCCATTCCTCAGGCCAGAATTGGACGGAATCGTACAACGGCCGTCGGCTCCATCCCGACACACTGTCGATAAGTGGGATGAATTCCACATGCTGCCAAGATGGGTCTATCTTGATCAGTGTCGCCGCGTTGATTTGGTCGTAATGGTCGGTGTACCTTTCTTCCAGTCCTGTCGAGAATTCCAGCATGGTGTCCCTGTTGAAAAGCCGGAAGACAAGGGGATTCTCCTGGTTCCACGGCTTCCATTCATAAGAGGTGCTGATATTGGTGAAGATGTACAGGCTACCCTTGCTGTCCACATCGATTAGGCCTGTCCCTATCGCTTTTGGACGGAAAAGCTCTGTGAATTCGACGCCATTGTATGCATTGTTTGCGATATCTATCCTATGATGGTCCAGAAGGTTTCCAGCCGTGTCGAACACTAGGATGCGGGTGTAGTCACTGTGAGGGGTCTCGAAAGGGAATCCGTCGTAAATGGAGTCTAAGTTGATGGCACCTTCGCTTGGGATATTTTTCCTGTAAAGGGTGTCAATAAACCAGTACCATACGGAAGACACTCCTCCAATTTGTTCGTTCTGGGCGATGTAGATGCGTCCGTTCTTCACGGTCATTCCGAGGAAAGCATTTATACTTGCCGGTGACGACTTGGTTTTTGTCGTTCTGATCCACGGCACATTGCCGGCGGTGTCTATCTTGGCCAGGAAATAGCCCTGCTCGATATTGACACCGTACAGGCTGTCCGCCGGGCAGATGTAGTACCCGTCCAGGTGGGCACCGTATCCCATCGTTCCGAAGACGAAAGTGTTTCCCGCGCTGTCCATCTTGGCGTCGATAATCTTGTTGGAGGGTATCCAGCTGTTATAGCCTTCCCTACCGCAGTAGTGCTTGA
>Ga0310690_10007641_pt1 | contig 13868 bp, 8 predicted proteins | sample AusTroGonzalo_MG_2_FD_207661 | JGI IMG/M metagenome (GOLD analysis project Ga0310690, IMG submission 207661) | Bovine rumen microbial communities from tropical cattle in Woodstock, Queensland, Australia - Gonzalo_04 (v2) (version 2) | ecosystem: Host-associated > Mammals > Digestive system >... | reverse complement strand
CCGATGTCCGCCTCATCCACTTTCGCCTCTACCTGCATCTGTGTCAGGTCGTTGGCGATAGTAAACAGGGTAGGGGTGTTGAAAGAAGAAGCCACGGTTTGTCCCTCTTCCACCGCTTTGTCCATGATGATACCATCGATGGGGGAGTAGATGGTGGCATAGGAGAGGTTGGTTTGCGCACGTGACAGGTCTGATTGCGCAGTTTTGAGCTGATTCTTGGCCAAAGTCAGCGAGTTGACCGCTGATTCGTAGGCTTCCAGCGTGGCTGCCTTGTTGTCGTAAAGCGTTTTGATACGGTCGAACTGTTGTTGTGCCAACGTCAGGTTGCTTTGGGCGTTTGACACTGAAGCCTGCGCGGTTTTAAGCTGCTCGTTGAGGTTCGAACGGTCGAGCTCGGCCAGCAGTTGTCCCTTTTTCACCACAGAATTGAAATCGACGTAAATGTGTTCCACGATACCGGACACCTGCGTACCAACGTCCACCTTATAGACGGGCTGCAGCTCGCCGGTAGCGGTCACGGTCACCTCAATGCTGTCGATGGTGCTGCGCTCAGTCATCACCCTCAACTCGCTTTTTTTGCCTTTCTTCAGGGTGAAAATCAAGACGATAGCGATGATAATCGCCACAATTCCCAAAATCCACCATAATTTCTTCGATTTTTTAATGCCTGACATATATAAGTGCTTTTATTGTCGAGTTTAATAATAATATGGGAACGACTGGTAAAAGCGGGAAGGGTTTAAAAATGGGGGGATTTTTTTTGTTGAGGGGAGGAGGCAATAGGGAATAGGGAAGAGGGAAAGTTTAGGGTTTAAGGTTTAGAACTTAGAAGGTTAAGGGAAGAGGGCAAAAAAACATAAGATTGTCGTAATACATGTAGGGCTGCCGCAATGCATGTAGGGCTGCCGCAATGCGACAGCCCTACGTTATAACATGTGCCATCATTCAATTATTCCACCGCCTCCTTCAAACGTTCGGCATTCTCCGCCACCTGCAGCGCTTGGATCACCTCTTCGATGTCGCCGTTCATGAAGTTGGCGAGGTTGTACATCGTGTAGTTGATGCGGTGGTCGGTGACGCGGTTTTGCGGGTAGTTGTAGGTGCGGATCTTGGCGGAACGGTCTCCGGTGGAGACCATCGTGCGGCGTTTGGAGGCGATTTCGTCCAAATATTTCTGGTATTCGCGCTCGAACAGACGGGTACGCAACACGCGCATGGCTTTTTCGAGGTTCTTGATTTGCGATTTCTCGTCTTGGATGGAGACTACGATGCCTGACGGGATGTGGGTGAGGCGGACGGCGGAGTAGGTGGTGTTCACGCACTGACCGCCAGGACCTGAGGCACAGAAGGTTTCCTTCTTGATGTCGCTTTGTTTGAGCTCCACGTCGAATTCGTCGGCTTCGGGTAACACCACCACAGAAGCGGCGGAGGTGTGCACACGTCCCTGCGACTCGGTCTGCGGCACGCGCTGCACGCGGTGCACGCCCGACTCGTACTTCATGATGCCATACACTCCGTTGCCGGTCACGGAGAAGTCGATCTCCTTGTAGCCGCCCACGGTGCCTTCGGTCATGGAGAGCACCTCGATCTTCCATCCCTTTTGGTCACAGAAATGCTGGTACATGCGGAAAAGGTCGCCGGCGAAGATGCTGGCCTCGTCGCCGCCCGTACCCGCGCGAATCTCCATCTGCGCGTTCTTGCTGTCTTGCGGATCGGAAGGCAGCAACAGCAATCGAATTTCTTCTTCAAGTGTCTCTTTATCAGATTGATAGCTATCTAACTCTGCCTTGGCCATTTCGCGGAATTCCTCGTCCTTCTCGTTGGCCAAAATATCCTTGGCATTCGCGATATTGTCGATGACATCCTTGTATTTTTTATATGCATCCACCACGGCCTGCAACTCCTTGTAGTCCTTGCTCAGCTTCACGTAGTTTTTCATGTCGGACATCACATCCGGCTTCGTGATTTCCTCGCCAATCTGCAGCCAGCGTTGGTAAATGAGCTCTAATTTCTCCAGTAAATCGTTCATATATAAGCCTTTCTATCTTTTCGGTTTTGGGCTGCAAAGATACACTTTTTTCGGCTGTTAGCTATTAGCTGTTGGCTGTGTTTGCTAAAAGCCAATGGCCAAAAGCCAATAGCCAAAAATTTCGTACTTTTGCCGCCGATAAACGACGGTATGCTCAGATACATTGTCAAAAAGATCGGTTACGGGCTCCTGCTGATGCTGGGGGTGACGACGCTCGTGTTCTTCCTGTTCACGGTGCTGCCGTCCGACCCGGCGCGTATGATCATGGGGCAGCGCAGCGACCTGGAAACCGAGGAGGCCATCCGCAAGGAGATGGGCCTTGACTTGCCTATCGGGGTGCAGTATTTCGCTTACCTCAACGATGTGTCGCCCATTTCGTGGCATCGCACCGACGACCCGACTTCCTTCTTTTACCTTAACGATGACAACTATCACTATGTCAAGCTGATACCGATGAAAAAGTCAGCTATTGTATTGAAGGCACCCTACTTACGCCGTTCCTATCAGAGCAAGCGACCTGTGACGGAAATCATTGGCGAGGCTTTCCCGAAAACAGTGCTTTTGGCGGTAGTTTCCATCGTTTTTGCGCTCATCATCGGCATCATCATCGGCATTTTCTGCGCTTTGAAGAAGGGTACGTGGTTCGACAAAACCGCGTTGGTGATTTCGGTGCTGGGCATGTCTGTGCCATCGTTCTTTGCTGCCATCCTCTTCGCGTGGGTCTTCGCGTTCCTGCTGGCAGACTACACCGGTCTCAACATGTTCGGCAGTCTTTACACCGTAGATGATTATGGCTCAGGACAATACGTCAACCTCAAGAACCTGATTTTGCCCGCGCTCACGTTAGGCATCCGACCATTGGCGGTGGTCATCGAGTTGACGAAAAACTCCCTGTTAGACGTGCTTTCACAGGATTACATCCGTACCGCGAAGGCGAAGGGGCTGGCTCAGAAGACCATCATCGTGAAGCATGCCTTGAAGAACGCGCTGAACCCTGTAGTGACAGCCATTTCGGGTTGGTTGGCGGGATTGTTGGCTGGTGCCGTTTTCGTGGAATACATCTTCGACTGGAAGGGCATGGGCGTGGTCATCCTCGACGGTCTCGACAAATACGACTTCCCCGTGGTGATGGGGTCATTGCTTTACGTTTCCATCATCCTGGTTATCATCAACATCGTTTGCGACATCATTTACGGTTGGCTTGACCCAAGGGTCAGCCTGTCGTAGAGACGTGGTGCGCTGCGTTTCCAATATGACAATTTCATTTGTCGGTGCGTATTCGTAATTTATGTACCTTTGCGCACCATTTTTCTATGTTGACGATGAAAAAGTTTTTATGTGTCAGTTTGTTGCTGTGTGTGACCTTTTTCGTTCAGGCACAGCGTTTTACGTCTTTCTCTAAAGACCCTTCCAAGACGGTGGAGGAGATGAAGGAGTTCCTGTCGTCCGTGCCGCAAGACCGCCAGAAAGAGGCCAAAGCCATACTAGCTGAGTTTGAACTGATGTGGACCACCCGCATGGATGGGGAAAACCAAATGGTTTTCATTGAGGAAGCAAACAAGATGGTGAAGAAAAAATACCGTCCCATTCCTCATTTTCAGAGCTTTATCCATACATACGATGTCTTTCTGCAAAGTCAGTATGCTGATGAAACGGAAACTTGGCAGAAAATCGTGGATTACCATGTCGGACATAGTTCCACATTCTTCCAAGGTAAGATGGAACTTTATGAGAAATTCTTCCGTGATAATATTATGAATCAGGGAGATAACGTGAAGTGGGTGGCTATGGGTTATGCGGATCATTTGGGTTTCGACACGGTTCCGTATTTCGATTTCAAAGATATTGACTTGTGGGGATATTCTGCCAAAGACAGCTTGATTGTCAGTGGGGTTAGTGGTCGCTATTTTCCTGATAAACTGCAATTTAAGGCAAATGGTGGTGTCGTTTCTTGGGATCGTGCCGGTTTGGATGCCAATGTCAAGGCGGTGCTGAAAAAGTACAACATCGACTTGAGATTCCCGAAAGTGGTGGCAGAGGACGCACTGTTCTACTACCCGAGATTGTTCGCCAATCCCATTCTCGGTCGTGTGGAGGAGAAAGCCGTGCTGCCCACTTCTGAAGAGAAGGCCTCCTATCCGCGATTTATCAGTAACGAAGCCACGTTACCGATCAAAAATCTTTACAAAGATGTTGATTATGTGGGTGGTTTTGAGATGCGCGGCGCTTCCATCTTTGGAACGGGTCAGGGAGATACTCTCGCCAAAATCTCCATCTACAACGAAGGTCAGGTCATTATCTCCGCCCAATCCAACAGCTTCCTCATCCGTCCTGCCAACCTGCTGTCAGAAGATGCCAAAGTGGCCATCTATATTGAAACAGATTCCATTTATCACCCAGCCGCGAACTTCAAATACGACAACGAGAAAAAGTCGTTGCTCATTTCGCGACCCAAACAGGGCGTCGGGCGTTCCCCGTTTTTTGACTCATACCACAAATTGGACATGTATGTGGAATCTGTGCAGTGGGTTACTACGGAGAAACGCATTGAGTTTAGGCCCATTGTAGGCAATACCAGCGATCAGGAGGCTTATTTCGAGTCGCAAAACTACTACGAGGAGGGGGTGATGCACGAGATTGCCGGCTACAACACTGTCAATCCGTTATATACCCTTTGGCAGCTCTTCAACAGCGCTGGTTACGAGAACCTTACGATTGAGGACGTCATTCGTTGGTTCAATAAACCGCCGTTGGATATCAAGGCGATGATGATTGACTTCGCCGCCCGTGGATTTATCGAATATGATGTCAACCACAACCAGATTCGTTATCGTAGTAAGATTGCGCAATATCTTAATAATCAGGTAAAAAAGAAAGACTACGACTACATTAAGCTGGAATCCAAAACGCACTATGCCTCTTTGGATTTGGCCACGAACGATCTGAAAATCACGGGGTGCGAGTTTTTCGTGCTCAGTGACCCGCAAATCGTCAACGTTTATCCTATGGATGAGTTGGTTACGGTCAAAAAGAACCGCAACATGGTTTTCTCTGGGCGTGTCATTGGCGGTCTGTTCGACTTCGTGACCCACAACTGCCAGTTCGACTATGACCGCTTCATGGTCGATATGGACATCATTGACACGCTGATTATGTACGTGGAGGACAAAAACGGTCCGATGGACATGTACGGCGACTACAAACTGCAGCGTGTGCGTAGCCAGATTGAGGAGCTTTCCGGCGTGCTTTATATTGATATGCCCGGCAACAAAAGCGGTATGACAGATTACCCTGACTATCCCATTTTCGAAGCACGCAAAGGGGGTAAGGTTTTCTATGACCAACCTTACGTTTTGGGCGGTGTTTACGACCGAAATCGTTTCTATTATGCGGTGAATCAGTTCAGAATCGTTAATTTGGACAACTTTGTCATCGACTCCATGAAGTTCAGCGGTGCGTTGATTTCCGGCAATATCTTCCCCGACATTGCGGAACCGCTGAAAGTGCAATCCGATTTCTCTTTAGGTTTTATACATCACACGGCAGGACTGCCCATGTATGGTACGAAAGGGGGTTATCAAGGTCGTATTAGTTTGAGCAACAGAGGTTTGCGCGGAAATGGCCAAATTGATTATATCACCTCGCATACCTTCTCCGACAGTTTGGTCTTTTATCTGGATTCTACGAACGGTACTGCCAATCGTCATTTGGTGGATGAGCAGATGGCGGGTGCTGAATTCCCGCCCGCATCGGTCGAGGAGGCCTACTTGCATTGGGAACCCTATCAGGATCAGATGTTTATCCATACGTTGCAGCTGCCAATGGACATTTTCCGGGAGGCCACGTTGACGGGTAATTCGAAGATTACGCCGAACGGCATGTATGGCACGGGCATCGTGAAGTTCGGTCGCGCCGACATCTCCTCGCGGCTCTTCCAGTTTAAGCATCACGAGCTGCTTGCCGACACTGCTGACCTACGCATTTACGACATCAGCGGGGGTAAAGATGTCGCTTTTTCCACCGACAACTACAACTCTCACATCGATTTCAAGACTCGAAAGGGTCACTTCATCGCCAATGGCGAGGCTTCTGTAGTCTATTTCGTGCAGAACGAAATCAAAGCCAAGTCCTCTGAGTTTGAGTGGGATCCGATTGATTCCACCATGTTGCGCTTCAAGTGGGACGATCCGTACAAGAACACCGACATAGATGCAACACCTATTAAGGAATTGGTTGATATGCAGAGTGTTGGAAACGAATTATATGCCGTTGCGCCTTACGTGGACTACAAATTCACGGCAGTGAATGCGGAATTTGACTTCTCGAAGAACATCATTTTCGCTCATGGTGTGCGTTTCATCAACGTGGGCGATGCGGCCATCACTCCTTTGCACGGCGATGTCACTATCCGCAAAAACGCCGCTATGGATGTGCTGAACAAGTCGAGAATCCTTGCCGGTCGTGACAACAAATTCCATGAACTTTACGACTGTACCACCCGTATCCAAAGTGCTACAAAGTTCTATTCCAATGGCTACTACGACTATATTGACGCTGAACAACGAGTGCAGACGCTCTATTTCGATACGGTCTATTTCATGAAAGAGACGTTCGGTGAGGCAAAAATTCCAATAGAGAAAGATTTCCATTTCAGTGACCAGTTCGCTTTCGACGGTCGGGCGGAACTGCATAGCACCAATCCGTTCCTTTCCTATTTCGGCGGAGTGGAGATTATTCACGGTTGCGACTCTATCAAGCACGCTCGCATGAAAATTCTGCAACAGGTGGATCCGAACAACATCATGCTGCAAATCCACGAGCGCACCAAAGATATGAATGAGCGTAAAGTGGTGGTAGCCATTGCCTCCAGTAACAAGACGGGTCGTATTTATACCGCATTTGGCGTGGCGAAGGACGAATTCAACGATGCAGAGTACATCAACGTGTTTGGCTACATTACTTACGACAAGGAGACCCGCGAGTTTAAGGCTGCTTCCAAAGAAAAATTGATGGATCCCAGCGTGCCGGGCAATTTAATCGTCTTGAACACCGATAATTGTGAAGCAACGGGTAGCGGTACCATTGATATGGGCGCAAAATTGGGTCGTGTCAATTTCGTTACCAATGGTACCATCGTCAACTATATGCTTGCCGATTCTGCTGAGATGCACCTCACCACTTCCATCGACTTCTTCTTTAACGACAAATCCATGGATTTGATGAACAAAGCCTTGGAAAACGCCTCCTTGAATTTTGTGGATGTATCTGAGGATAAGGCCTTTGACCTTGCTTTGTACAACATTTTGGGCAAAGCTGAGTACGACCGTTATCAACGCAGTGTGGCGTTAGGACAAAACCGTCGTCTGCCAGAGGCTTTGCAGGTGAAGTTCCTCTTCTCCAACATTGATTTCGAGTGGGATAAGGAACAATCGACCTTCAAGTCGCAAACATCTTTGCCTCTGATCGTTTGCGGCGCAAAACAGGTGTACAAGATGGTGCCGGGCCGTATCGTGATTGAAAAACGCGGCTCCCGCAACCGTCTGTATCTCTATTTTGAATTCAACAACCAGTTCTACTACTTCCAGTTTGACAACAACGCGGTGTCGGCTTTCTCTTCCGACAAAGCATTCAATGATGCGATTACGAGCGTGAAGCCGAAGAACCGCTTCCAGGAACCCGACCAAGCGAAAGGACTTCCTTCATTTACTTACAAGCTGGGTAACAGGAGTTTAAAGAACAAGTTCGTGAAGAAATATTTCACGGATATCGAGGAAGAACCCGAAACGGAGGAGTAAAGATGGAACGGATTTGGATTGCAGGACCTTGCGCGGCGGAGAGTCGGGAGCAGATACTTACCACGGCATCGCAGCTCGTCACGAGCTCTCAAGAGGCAGGCATCGAGCTGAGCTTCTTCCGTGCGGGTGCGTGGAAAATGCGCAGTACCCCAGATGGTTTCACGGGTGCCGGCGAAGAAGCCCTTCCGTGGCTTCAGGAGGTGCAAAACACCCATCACATTCCCGTATGCGTGGAGGTGATGAACGCCAAACAGGTGGAATTATGCGCTAATTATGACATCCGTACTGTTTGGGTGGGTGCACGAACAGGCGTGAATCCCATTGAAGTTCAGCGAATTGCAGATGCGGTGAAACATTCTGACTTCACCGTGATGGTCAAGAATCCGATCATTCCGGACTTGAAATTATGGATGGGCAATATCGACCGTTTCCTGCAAGCGGGCATCCAAAAAGTGATGGCGGTGCACCGTGGCTTTACGGATGCGCAAGAGAACGTCTATCGCAACGCTCCCGTCTGGCAACTTCCCATTGAGTTGAAAGTGCAGATGCCCGAGCTGCCTATTTTATGCGATCCTTCCCACCTGAGCGGCCATGCGCAGTGGGTGCCTGAATTGGCGCAAGTGGCTATGACATACGGATTTAACGGTCTGATGGTGGAATGCCATTGCTGTCCTGAGAAGGCGCTTTCGGATCAAAAACAGCAAATCACGCCTAAGGAATGGGCGGTTATGATTGCCAAACTGGATTTACGCTCCAGCACCACGGATATATCCTTGGTCCAACAGCGTTCTATCTTAGAAAATATTGATAATCAGCTTAGTGAGCTGTTATATCAAAGAATGGTCACGGCGGATGAGATAGGCAGAATCAAGCGGCAGCAGCATATAGCCGTTGTGCAACCACAACAGTGGCAACAAGTGGTCAAACGTTATCAAAAGCATACGGATGATGCTGAATATCAAGAATTTATTAATAAGTTTTTGGAATTATTGCACCAATCTTCAATAAAACGTCAAAATTAAGGCAAAATGAGTGATAATCAATCAAGACGTAACGGATTTCTCATCTTTTTATGGCTGCTGGTGGCTTTTCTCGGCGGCTTCTCCATTGCATTGCGCTGGAATCCGCATCGTCTGAGCCGCTCGGGCAATGAACAGCTCGAAAAAATGAGCGAAGTGATGCGCTATATCGAAGACTATTACGTGGATTCTGTCAATATAGACTCTATTTACGGTTTGGCTATCAATGCGATGCTGCAAGGGTTGGATCCACATTCCACCTATTCCTCTCCTGAGGACAATAAAACCATGATGGAGACTTTGGAAGGCTCGTTTGAAGGTATCGGCATTCAATTTAACATTATGAACGATACTTTGATGGTGGTTTCCGTCATTTCGGGCGGCCCTTCGGAAAAGGCTGGACTGATGGCAGGCGACCGCATGGTTGAGGTGGAAGGGAAGTCAATTATCGGCATCAAGAATGAGCAGGCTTTCAAGCTGTTACGCGGCAAGAAAGGCTCTAAGGTGAAAGTCGGCATTTTGAGACCCGGTTTCAAAGACAAATACACCTACGAAATCACCCGCGGAGTTATCCCGACCTATACCGTCGATGTGGCATATATGATTGACAACAAGACGGGTTACATCAAACTCAACGAGTTTGGTAGCACCACCGCCAAAGAGTTCACCAATGCTATTCTGAAATTGAAACGTCAGGGCATGACTGACCTGATTGTCGATTTGCGCAGTAACGGCGGCGGTTTCTTGGATGCTGCTGTCAGCGTGTGCGATGAATTCCTGCCCAACAAGCAGAAAATCGTCTCCATTGAAGGTTCCAAAACCCGTCCTGAGATCATTTACGCATCCCGCAATGGCAATTTCGAGACGGGCAAAGTGGCGATTTTGATTGACGACTTCAGTGCATCGGCAAGTGAGATTGTGGCCGGTGCCATTCAGGACAACGACCGAGGCATTGTTGTGGGTCGCCGATCCTTTGGTAAAGGACTGGTACAAAGACAGTTCGATCTTTCTGACAAATCCTCTATCCGGCTGACCACGTCGCGTTATCATACACCCAGCGGTCGTTGCATCCAGCGCGATTACGTGAACGGTACGGAAGCCTATTATGAAGACCTTTACAAACGATTGCTCAATGGCGAGATGGAGAGTGCCGACAGCATTCATCTTGATTCCACCAAGGTTTATCACACGTTGAAGGGTCGTACCGTTTATGGCGGCGGCGGCATCATGCCTGACTATTTTGTGCCCATTGACCGTGGTGAAGACTTGAACGCTTACTACGACATCGCCAATTCTTCCGCGCTCATCCAATTCGCGTTTCATTACGCCAATGATCATAAAACCACCTTGCAGAAACAATATTCTGATGCCAAATCCTATGTTTCTGGCATGGTGATTACCGATCAGATGTTGCAACAACTGGTCAACTACTACGAAAAGAACAATAACAAGAAAGTGTCCAAGATGTCAGCCAACTCTTCTAAAGAGCTGAAAATTTGGTTAAAAGCCCTTATAGGACGTAATTTGTACGGCGACGAAGCGTTCTATCCAGTTGTTAACAAGACGGACAAGGTGATATTGAAGGCGTTGGAAGAGATGAAGTGAGGGAAATCATAATTGAGGTGGGGAACTCCGCGTATTGCGGGAAGGTGAAAGACGAGTTAGCAGTTAGCAGTGAGTAGTTAGCAGTGGAGGGGAGGCGGGAGTGGCTCCGCGTATCGCGCGTATCTGCGCGTATATGTCTGCAAATGTTTTGCGGGCTTCTGCAGTGACGGCGGGTTATATGTGAGGGTGGTCGGCATAGGCGTTTTTGACGGAGCGAAAATATAAAAAAACTTGACTGATCAAGATTTTTACTTTTTATTTGGATGAAGTAATAATCTTTCGTTTTGGCTTTTTGTACGGAATGTTTCCTCTCGGATGCAAATTCTTGCAACCACATTCACATAAAGGCACACTTCCTTGTGGGTCGATTGGAGTTGCTTGATAATACGACAAACAATTGCTGACCCGCAACAGCAAGGCTGCATCTCGACAACTGGAATGTTTTAAACACCACTCTAATACGTCTGAAACACGATGGATTGGTTTGCAACAATTGAGACCCGAAAAGAAATATAATGTGTCATTCTCAGGAACCATCACGATAGATACTTTTTCATACAAGCTGGGTGTTACTATATAATAAATGTGGTTGTCGAAAACAAGTAGTGTATCAAACTCCTCAACTAGAACATTGGTAGTGTCAGTCAAATCGAACGCATAAAATTTCCAAGGGCGATTGCCGACATTGTGATAGATATGATAATGTTTCAGAACACGGTAATACTCTTCATGAATAGCTTCGTAATACGAGTTTTCCATCTGAAAAAAAGTAATACGTGCTTTTTCGGCTTGTGCGTTGCAAACCGTACATAGAGCAAGCAATATTACAGAGAGTATTGTATGTTTCATCTGTTCCGATAGATTTCTCTATATACCTTTCTTTGAATACGCTCCGCATGTCTTTCAACATCTCTGATATTATCTGTATAACCAGCGGAACGAGCTTTAATCGCTCTTATATCTGATTTGTTAATATTATGTTCCGCTTCGTGAGCAAATACACCAACCAGTGCGTTGTCTGCTGAAATATTTGCATCATAGGGTGTTCTTTTCTTATAATCATCTATTAATCCTTCATAAAGAGTGATTGTGGCTTCTTTGTATTCACCTTTGATTATGGCAGGGGTTCCATCAAAATATCCATCTGTTCCTCCTCCTATCCAATTGAGGGGATTTCCTTGTTCATCATGCGCTTGATGGTATCCGATTCGACTGCCATCGCCTACTCCCTTGTCAATCTGAAAATGAATTTTACATTTGTTGTTTGCCAACTTCATGAATTGTTTTGCGGCTGTTTTGCTACCAGATGAATTAATCATGGAAGCCATTCTTTTCAAGTCTTCAGATGCATTATTTCCTACGGATATTTGACCATTTTTACTTTGATGCACCTTTACCTTTTCACCATCCGTACCAACAAATTCTTTCCCGTTCGGATCCACCAACCTAACCGGGTTATCCGCGCAATACGCGTAAGGCGAAAGCGAAGGATATTTGTCACCCATCGGTTCCACGCTCAGCCACACACTCAAATCGCTGCTGTAATAGCGAGAGCCGAAGTAAGATAGGCTGGTTTCCGAGTCGCGTTCTTTGGCGGAGAAGGTGAAAGACGAGTTAGCAGTTAGCAGAGAGTAGTTAGCAGTTGGGCGGAGAACAGTGGGATGCGTGGCAGTGATTCGAAACGGCAGGTTTTCCCCGGTAGGGGATGAAGCTCGGTAGGAAACGGAAGCGGCGCGGGGTTCCCCAAGCCCCTTCAGGGGCTGGACACATCTCCGCGGATCGCGCGAATCGCACAGATTTCCGCAGAGAGGGTCTGCGGAGGGATGCGCGGTCTGCGGGCGGCATGGGCTATATCTTCGGTTCGAGTCCATTGGTGTATATTATTACCGGGCGAAAGTACAAAATTTTGGGATTGAATCCAATACACTCCTTGCCGTTGATGTAGATGGTTACCCTGCGGGGCTGCTCATTGCCGTAAACCTGTCGTTTTGGGCAAAGATGTTCAAACGTTCGTCACAGGTTGGAACGGTTACATAATACACCTGTCATGCACAAAAAAGCAAATGTAAAAACAATGTATAGTATCATTGCATATTTGGATTTTTTTCTTTGAATCTGATTATCAAACACTAAAGATAATACTTGTACATACTTTTTTTGATAAAGATAAGCAAAGGTCATTAATCCAGAAGGGATAATATACAATAGTATCGCATAAATAGTGGTATAAGATGGACGTATGAACGAAAGAATAGGAATTCCTATTCTTTCAACACAGAGTGACAAAGAGACCAAGTTGACCATGGAAAAGAGATTGATGAATAAAATAGTTGTTATGGTGTCAAACAAATTAATATTAACTGACTCGAGTCTTCCTCTTTGAAGCATAACATACCCTCCCGCAAAAATACAATCTAAAATATTCATTATCAGTACATTATTTAAACTTGTTATAAACATTGTCAAATCCTCCTCCTGCATCAATGGAATTCCATATGATGGAGAAGACAACACCCCCTGGAAGAGCGTTTAAGCTTGCTCCGATTGATGATGATACCAATCGTGCAATATTTTCTGGAGTAGGGTTGTCAATTACTCGAATTGCAGCAGGAACAACAGACGTAATATTCAAAAGAATGTTAGCACGAGACACAATTTTACTGGCTATAACGATTCTCGATGTTGTACTAGTTACGAGCTTTGCTTCATCTTTCAGTGCTTCGTTTGTAGCACTAGCAGGAAGCCCTATTGCCATAGTTCCAGTACTTACATATTTATCTAATTCTTCAATAACAGAATTTGATTGATTATTCTGACAAAGGTTATTGTCTACTATATCAGGCCGTAACGGATGCTCTTTATTTATAATCACTGGCTTTTGCTCCTCTCTTTTTCCGTTACTATAACAATTCCAGACTTCAGTTCCGATTGCATATTGACCTTCCATTCCGAGAAATGTATATCCGTGTTTTGTGGTTTTCTGGTCCACTGCATTTTCATCCCAACGTATATGGTTGTTTTTGTCTATCACCCAACCGTCAGACAAACCATCTGGATCATATAAAATAATTGGGTTGTTCCTGCAATATGCATATGGCGACGTTGAAGGATATTTCGCAGCCTGTGGGTCCACGCTCAGCCACACACTCAAATAGCTGCTGTAATACCGTGAGCCAAAGTAAGATAAGCCGGTTTCGGGGTCGCGTTCCTTGGCGGAGAAGGTGAAAGTCCAGTTGGGAGTTAGGAGTGAGGAGTTAGGAGTTGGTGCGCAGGATCCGACATCACCAGCTCTCTTAGGAGTTACACAGTCATAGCTCAGGGCGGTGTCAGATTCGCCCCAAACCCTCGGATGGGGATTCATCGATCTCTGGCGATATGGTTGTCGGAGGGTCATTGGTGGTGGTTTGAAAAGGCAAAAAT
>Ga0310690_10007640_pt1 | contig 13869 bp, 7 predicted proteins | sample AusTroGonzalo_MG_2_FD_207661 | JGI IMG/M metagenome (GOLD analysis project Ga0310690, IMG submission 207661) | Bovine rumen microbial communities from tropical cattle in Woodstock, Queensland, Australia - Gonzalo_04 (v2) (version 2) | ecosystem: Host-associated > Mammals > Digestive system >... | reverse complement strand
TGCAAAGTCGGCCATAGCACCTGCACCTGTGAGTTTCAGTGTTGTCCCTTCGTACGACCATTGTACGTCGGCGGCGTTGGGGTAGCCGCAGTCGCCGCTGGTTATCTGGGCGTTGATCGTTGTCGCTGCTACTGCGACGAGCAGGGCGACGGTTACTCTTAATAGATTTGTTCTCATACACGTATTGTTTTTAAAGTGAATAAAATAGGTTGTTTTTTTTTCTCTTTTGTTTATTTTTTAAACCTCTTGGGGCGTTGTTTCTGTAAAATGTTTAAGCGTCACGGGTTGTTTTATCCGATCTTACGGTATTCGTTTATCTGTTCGGGGACTTCTTGCTCGAAGAGAAGGCGAAGGTTCTTCTCGTACTCGTGGAGTGCATCCTCGCCCTTGCGCGTGATGCGGCAGCAGGAACGTGACGTCGGGCCGGAACCGCTCTTGCTCACCTCGATATAGCCTGCGTCGCGCAGCGTAGCCAGCTGGATGCTGAGGTTGCCGCGCGTCGCCTCGGTGATTTCGCAAAGGTACATGAAGTTAGCGCTCTCGAGGCTGTCGAGAGCCACCATGACCTTCAGGCGAAGCTCGTTATGCAGCAGGCCATTGATCGGGCCAAAGCGGAATGGTATTACTGTCTTCCTGTTTTTCATGCTTGTTCTTTCGTAATAACATGTGTCCGGGGATGATAAGCGCTATGATGGTGACGCAGGCGGCTACGACCAGCTGCCAAGGCCAACGGTCGCCCTGGAGGAAGGGGCATGCGAACGTGATAATCGCTCCGACAATGCTGCAAAGCTTCATCGGCCGATGGCGCGACAGCTCGCCCGTGACGAAGCAGCCCGTCGCGATAATGAGACCCTGGATGGTGCAGTAGCACTGACTATATATGTCGGTGATGCCCAGTGTGAACCCCGACACGGCGCTCGCCGCCCCGAGGAACATCCATAGTTGCAGTGCATAGCTCTCGTTCAGCGTCCGACGGCCCGTCCGCTCGTAGTCACGGCGTTTGTGGATCATCATCAACGGCATCCCGATGAGCGGGATGACTATCCATAACCACGCCGTAATGTCCTTGCCCCACAGCATCAACACTGCGAACTCGGCGAGAAAGCAGATGGCCGTCGGGTAGCCCCAGATGAGGAAGAGGCTGCGGCCCGTGTCCTCGCGTCGCGCCTGTATTTCGCTGCGGGTATGGGCAATGATGTCGAGTTCTTCCTTTGTTTCCATCTGCTTTCTGGCTTTGTTGTTGAGTTTATCCGCCGCAAAGTTAGTGTTTATTTTTTAAACGCAAAAACATAGAGCCATTTTTTTTTAATTAATGATAAAATGTCGAAAGGCCTTACCCCTCGCGGGCTTCGTAGCCCTTAAGGATGATGACGGGGCCGACGGGAAGCTTGTCCTTCTCGCCCTCGGGCATGACGCGGACGTAGCTCGTCCGGAACTGCATGGGGAGGTAGAGGATGCCCTCCTCGCCGTACGTGTCCACGAACGAGATGCTGGCGAAGTAGTGCGCTCGACGCTTCAGGAGTATCTCTTCTTCGGGCACGAACTCCAGCGTCCGCCTTCCGTCCGACTGACAGACATTCTGGTAGAGCGGCTTGTTGAGGATGTTCACGAACTGGCCGTTGCGCACTTCGTAGAGGTTCATGCTGAGCGTGCACTTCAGCAGCTTGCAGTCCGCGACGGGCAACAGGATGTCGCTGACCACGTAGTCGCGCCGGCTCTGGAAGACGAACCCCCATTCGTTGCCCGTGGGACTGCCTTTCACGCTCAGTCCGACGCAGCTGGCCGGCGGCACGACGCCTTTGCCGACAATGGTGCGGAGCTCGGGGTCGCGGCCGATGACCACCTCCGTCAGCCCGACCGTCTTCTCCGTCAGCACGACGGTCAGCCCACCCTCGGCCTGCGCATAGACGGAATAAGGTATCGCCTGCCGCTCGTACGACACGTGGCTGAAGAGCAGATCCTGCCGCCGATCCTCGGGGATAATCAGCGCGAACCGTCCCCCGGCATCCGAGATGGTGCCAATGCTGTCGGCCGCGAAGCCGATGCTGACGTATTCCACCGTCTCGCCCCGTTCGTTCACTACGTTTCCCGTTACGGAAATCTGCGCTCCGGCGGCCAGCGCCACGGCTGCGGCGGCACAGAGCAAAAGGATTTTTCTGAAGTGCTGTCTCATTTCTCTTTCTTTTTTGTGATAGCGCGACAAAAGTACGCAATCCTCCGTAATACGCCGCAATCCCTTAACGTTCTTTCCGTTCTTTCTGCATTCCTTAATGATGGGAAAAAAATGTAGAAAAAACTCCGGCTCCGGCTTGGAAAAACGGAGAGAAAGTGCTTATTTTGCATCGGAAAAACCGGATAATACGATGAAAAAGGTCTTGAAGTGGGTGATGGCCGCCACCCTTGTCTGCGGCGCGGGTTTGTTGACTTCGTGTACAAAGCGGTACGTGCTGTTCAGTCACGGGCGGTCGTCGTACGTGATTGTGGTGGATGCCGATGCGCCGGCGTCGGAACGCTATGCGGCTCAGGAGCTGCGCGACTGGCTGCGCGAGGTGAGCGGCGCGGAGCTGCCCATCGTCGCCAGCATCGACTCGGGTTGTCCGGATCACCGCCTGATTGTCGGCTACAACGAGCTGACGGCGCGGCTGGTGCCCGTTGCCGAGCGACCGGATGACCGCGACGACAGCTTCACGTGGCAGAACGTGGGCGGCGACATCCTCTTCTGGGGCGGGGCGAAGCGCGGCACGCTCTACGCCGTCTATTCGTTCCTCGAGGAGGAGATGGGCTGCCGCTGGTACTCGGCGACGGTCAGCGTGGCGCCGAAGCGGAAGGCGTGGTCGTTCCACGCCAAATGGAAGGGACTGCCCTCGCGCTTCTACTGGCACGAGACGCCCGGCATTCAGATTCGCGACAACTGCGTATGGGATGCCCGCACGATTCCCGCCTTTTCGGCCCGGCTGAGGAACAACTTCGTCCGCCTGCCGAAGCCTACTGAAGGCGTGGACTTGAACCAGCGCTGGGGCCCCACACTCGAAGGCACTGCCGAAGGCTATTGGGGCGTTCATGCGATGGGGTCGTTCATCTCACCGAAAGAGTATTTCGACTCGCATCCTGAGTACTTCAGCCTGCGCGACGGCAAGCGCCAGAGCGGCTACACGCAGCTCTGCCTCTCGAACCCCGACGTGCTGCGCATCTGCACGGAGAAGGTGCGCGAGGTGATGCGCCGCGAGCCCGACTACCTGATATATTCGATGGAGCAGAACGACGACATGCAGCCCTGCCAGTGTGACGCCTGCCAGGCGATTGTGCAGCAGTACGGCGGCGAGTCGGGCATCATGGTGTGGTTCGTCAACCAGGTGGCCGACGCCATCAAGGACGAGTTTCCCGACAAGTTCATCGGCACCTTCGCCTATCAGTACACCCGTCACGCCCCGACGGGTATCGTTCCCCGCGAGAATGTCGTCATCCGACTGTGCAGCATCGAGTGCTGCCTGCTGCACGGCTACGACGAGTGCGAGCAGAACCGCGAGTTCCTCCGTGACCTGGAGGCGTGGGGAAAGATTGCTCCCCACCTCTATATCTGGGACTACGTGACCGACTTCGCGCTCTACTGTCTGCCCGTCGCCAACTGGCACACGATGCAGAGTCACATCCAGGACTTCCGCGACAACCACGCCATCGGCATCCTCGAGGAGGGCGACTACCAGACGCCGACGTGCGAACTGCGCGAGCTGCGCACCTGGCTCCTCTCGAAGCTGATGTGGAACCCTGACGCCGATGTGGAGTATCTCATCCGCGACTTCACGGACGGCTACTACGGCGCGGCGGGACGTTACATCCGCGACTACCTCGCCCTTGAGGACAGCATCCTCCGCCGTCCGGATATGCATACGAACTGCTACGCCTCGACCAGCCACCCGATGTTCACCGACGAGTTCATCCGTGAGGGGCGCCGGCTCTTTGCCGAGGCGAAGGCCGCAGTAGCTGCCGACTCGGCGCTGGTGGCCCGCGTGGAGACGGCTGAGTTCCCGCTCTGCCTGCTGCAGATGGAGCGGATGCCTGAGGAGGGAGTGCGCGACGGCGCCGACGTACTGTTCGAGAAGGTCGCCCGCCGCGAGGGCTACAGTCAGATGACCGAGTTCAATCCCTCTGTCAACGTCAACAGCTATCTGGAGAAATTTTCCAAGATTTCTTTGGAGTTTAAGAAATAATGCCGTAGTTTTGCATCGGAAAAAAACCTAATGTATCACTAATACCTTTTTAATAATTATGAAAAGACAAGGAAAAGTGTTTATGGCGCTGGCAGCAATGGTGCTGTCGGTGCTGAGCGCCCACGCCATCGAACAGGAGGACGGGGTGTATCTGATTTATGACGGCGCGGATCTGAACGCGTTCGCCAAGATTGTGAACGGCGGCGAGAAGAACGCCTCGGCCCGCGTTATGGCCGACATCGACTACACCGCCTACAATGACCTCATCGGCGACGGCAACGTGGTCTATTGCGGCACGTTCGATGCGCAGGGTCACAAGATCTTTATCGACACCCACACCGACAGCAGCCAGCCCGGCGGCCTCTTCGGTCACGGCAATGCAGGTGCGAAGATCGAGAACCTCTGGCTGGAGGGTACGCTGACGGCCAGCGGGCGTCGTGCCTCGGGCCTCATCCGCGAGGGTGACGGCGTGTTCATCAACAACTGCGTCATCAAGGTCGATATCGTCTCGACGTACAACGGCAGTCAGGGTGACCTGGCGAGCGGCGGCGTCATCGGCTGGTGTTCCGGCAATAACACGCTGCGCAACGTCATCTATCAGGGAACCATCACGAACGAGGTGTTTGACAACTGCCGCGTGGGCGGTCTCGTCGGCTGGGTCGATGACCCGGGCACGGTGGTCGAGAACTCTCTCGCCATCATGGAGATCAACCTCCCGCTGAGCGGCGACTTCAAATGCAACTCGCTGGTCCGCACCGACGACAACTGCACGACGGTGACCAACTCGTACTACGTGAACTTCTGGAACGCAGGCATCGACGGTGCCAAGCAGGTGACAGCCGAGCAGGTGAAGAGCGGCGAAGTCTGCTACCTCCTGAACGGCGACCAGTCGAACATCGCTTTCTGGCAAACCATCGGACAGGACGAATTCCCCGTGCCGATGGAAAAGGGTCACGAGCAGGTGTTCTTCAAGAACGGCAAATACGTGAACAGCGATGCCGAGATGATCGGCACAGCTGCCGAACTCAACGCGTTTGCGAAGCGCGTCAACGGCGGCGAAAAGAACCTTAACGCCCGCCTGACGGCCGACATCGACTACTCGGACTACAACGACCTCATCGGCGACGGCGTGTCCTACGTCGGCACCTTCGACGGCCTCGGACACAAAGTGACTATCGACACGCACACCAGCAGCAGTATGCCCGGTGGCCTCTTCGGCAAGGGCTCGGCTGGAGCACGCATTCAGAACCTCTGGCTCGACGGCACACTGACGGCCAGCGGACGCCGTGCCTCGGGTCTCATCCGCGAGGGCGACGGTGTCTATATCTCCAACGTCCTTGTCACCGTTGACATCGTCTCGACGTACGACGGCGGTCAGGGCGACCTTGCCGGCGGCGGCATCATTGGCTGGTGCTCGGGCAACAACACGCTGAAGAACGTTGCCTACAAGGGCAAAGTGACCAACGACAAGTGCACCGACGCCTGCGTGGGCGGTCTTATCGGCTGGGTCGATGATCCGGGCACGGTAGTCGAGAACGGTCTCGCCATCATGGAGGTCAGCATCCCCGCAACGACCACGAAGAAGTGTAACGCCCTCGTCCGCGGCCATCTCGGCGAATACACGATTTCGAACAGCTACTACGTCAACCCGCTGGATGCCCAGCCCGAGGGAACCGTTCAGGTCACCGAGGAGCAGCTGGCCAGCGGCGAGATTGCCTTCCGTCTCAACGGCAACCAGACGGCTATCGGTTTCTGGCAGACCATCGGCGAAGACCCGTTCCCCGTTCCTGTGCAGGGCGACCGCAAGACCGTTTACGGTAAGGGCGACATCCACTGCAACGGCCAGCCCTACGACGGCGGCTCGTACAGCTTCTCGAACACACCGCCCAACCAGATTGACAGCCACGAGTTCGTCGATGGCGTCTGCATCCATTGCGGCGCCGAGAGCGAGTCGGCCGACCTCTCGCAGGACGCCGAGGGCTACTACCTCATTGCCGATGCTAACCAGCTGGCCAAAGCCATCGCGCTCGTCAACGAGGGTAACCTCGACATGAGCTTCCGCCTGACCGACGACATCGACTTCACCGACGAGAAGTTCGTCACAACAAGCTTCAACGGTCTGGGCGGTACGTTCGACGGTCAGAACCACGCTATCACACTGGCCATGGACAAGGCAGGAGCATCGCTTTTCGGCGGTCTCTCGGGTACGGTCAAGAACCTCATCATCCGCGGTACCATCACCACGTCCGGCCAGTTCGCCGGCGGTGTTTCCGGCTTGAGCGGTAGCTGCGACATCGAGAACGTTGTCGTCGAAGCCGACTTCATCAGTACCTACGACGGCCACAACGGAGCACTCCACGGCGGCGGCTTCATCGGACGTGTGGCCGGCGACGGCGTGGCCACAATGGTCAACTGCGTCTTTTCGGGTAAGATTATCCAGATGGAAGGCGCGAACATCGACGCAACGGCAGGCTTCGTCGGCGACGCACGAGGCAGCTTCACGCTCCGTAACTGCATTATGGCCGGTGAATTCCAGATTTCCGGCGGCAGCAGCCTCAACCTCTTTGCCTACAACGGAACGAAGACGAACTGCTACTACCTGAAGGCCTTCGACGGCGTCAACACCGACACCGGCACGCTGGCCGGCGAAGACATCCGCACGGGCAAGCTCTGCTACCAGCTCAACGGCGGCGCCTACGACAATCCCGTTTGGCGTCAGACCATCGGCGTGGACGAGATTCCTTATCCGATTGCTACCGAGGAACATGGTATCGTCTATTACCTGCCTATCAGCGGCCGCTATATGGACGTCCACGACATTGAGTCGATGCACGAATTCATTGATGTTCTCGGCGAAGAGGAGAACGCCTGGATTTACGAGGTACAGGCCAGTGCCGACATCACCGAAACGTACGAGAACTACGTCGATGTCGTGACCAGCTCCACCACACTCGAATACTTCTACGCCGCTTATAAGCGTATGCGTGAGTATCGCGTCAACCTCGAGGAGAGCGAGCGTGCATACACCGATTACAACACGTTGGCTCAGGAGGCATTGGCCTTCCTGAAAGAGAACGCTATGGAAGGCGAGGATGTCAATGTGCTTCGCAGCTACCTGACCGACTCGGTCGATCCTGACGAAGACTTCCCCCACGGCTCGTATCTCTACATCATGGAGAACGCCGAGCTCTCGACCGCCGACATGCGCGCCGAGCGTGAATTCCTCGCCGGCCTATACCGTGTGGTTGTTGCTACCGCCGCCAAGGCGGGTGCCGATGTCACCGTCCTGCTCACCAATGCCGACCTCTCTGACGGCGGCACCGGATGGCAGGGCAAGCTCGGCAGCTACTTCGACAAGACGAGCGGCATCATGCCCGTCGCCGAGGCCTGGCGCGCCACCTGCGACCAGTATCAGGTGCTCACCGGTCTGGCCAACGGCGTCTATGAGCTCGACTTCAACGCCTACTTCAACCCAGCCGGTCACGGCGAGGGTGGCTTCTACGCTGGACAGATCTATGCCAACGACAACCTCGTGCCCGTGATGACGATTCAGGAGGATCCCCTCCCCTTCGAGAATGCCGTTGATATGGAGAACTGCCTCATTGCCAACGCAGGAACGTATCCCTACGATGTTGTCTATAACGACTTCTACTTCATCCCGAACAGCTACACGGGTGCCAGCTACGCCTTCCACGGTGGCCGCTACACGAACCGCATCCTGGCTCTCGTCACCGACGGCACTCTCCGCGTGGGTGTCCGTAACCTCGGTACTGGCTATGACCGCGACTGGCTCGTCTTCGGCGGTGCCAAACTGACCTACCGCGGTTCACTCGCCGACTCCGAAGAGGCTCTACAGAATGTCCTCAATGGTCAATGCGCCCGTGCCCTTTATCTCATGGGCTACGGTACCAATGTCGGCGAGGAATTCTATATCTACCCGAACTATTCTGCTGACCTGCGCAAACATCTCGAAGATCTCTGGATGAACACGGCTGGAGTTAACTATGTCCTTGAGCCTGAGCAGATGTATGCTTTCATCGAGGACTTCTCCAAGACATTCTCCGAGGTTTACGACTGCTCGAAGGCCTACATCTCCCTGATGCAGACCATCAATAAGATGACTGACGCAGTCGCAAACTATCTCGATGTCGGTATCCTCAATAACGATGATTACAACACTGTCATGAAGGCTGTCAATACTGCCGCTGTCGGCTACCAGAACGGTGCGTTCACCGCTGAAGAGGCTTCGACATACGTTATCAACGTCGTCTCCACCACCGCCGGTGAGCCGCTTATCACGGATGCCAGCCAGCTCAGCAGCAACGCCAGCGACTATGCCGAGGGTCAGCACATCGAATACCTCATTGACAACGACCCCAACACCATCTGGCACACTGACTGGCACAATCAAGTTGCCGACGACTTGCACTATGTCCAGGTGAAGCTGAAGGCCAACTTCGCAGGCAAGGTCACCCTCTATCTGCTACGCCGCAACGCAGCCAACGACCATCCGACAACGATGAAGTTCTGGGGCAGCCTCGATGGAGTAGAGTATACTGAGTTGGGCGAGGTGTCCTTCCCCTTCAAGGGTGTCAGTACGCCCGTGGCTGGCGATCCTGTTATCGTCCCCGAGGAGGCTCCCGTCCGTTATCTCCGTGTTGCCGCTACGGACACTGGTAATGCCGATAATCCCGAAGGAGGCACCTTCCGCAAGTTCTGGCACACCGCCGAGCTCCAGCTCTTTGGACAGATTGCCGAGGGTATTGCCCCGTCGCCCCTTGCCGACGACGTTCCCGCTGCCATCTATAACACGATGGGCCAGCGCCTCAACGCTCCCGCTAAGGGCATCAACATCATCAACGGCCAAAAGATTCTGGTGAAATAAACGTATAAATGATATGAAAAAGATTCTTTCTGTGCTTCTCTTGGTATTGCCCATGATGCAATTGCATGCTGAGGTGGATCCCAATTTCTACATTTTCCTATGTTTCGGACAGTCGAATATGGAGGGGAATGCCCGTCCGGAGGCTCAGGACTTGCAGAGTCCCGGTTCGCGGTTCCTGCTGATGCCCGCCGTTGATTTCCCTGATAAGGGTCGTAAGATGGGCGAGTGGTGTGAGGCTTCGGCTCCCCTCTGCCGTCCCAACACTGGCCTCACCCCTGCCGACTGGTTTGGCCGTACGCTGGTGGCCTCGTTGCCCGAGAATATAAAGATTGGCGTCATTCATGTGGCCATCGGTGGGATCGACATCAAGGGATTTCTGCCCGACAGCATTCCAACCTATCTGAAGAAGGCACCCACCTGGATGAAAGGTATGCTGGAGGCTTATGACAACAATCCCTACGAACGTCTGGTCACGCTGGCCAAGAAAGCTCAGAAGGATGGTGTTATCAAGGGTATCCTGATGCATCAGGGCGAGACGAATACGGGCGATCCCAAATGGGCTGGTATGGTCAAGCAGGTGTATGACAATCTCTGCGGAGACCTGAACCTGAAACCCGAAGAGGTGAACCTCTATGCGGGAAACATCGTTCAGGCCGGCGGTCAGGGCGTCTGCATCGGCTGCAAGAAACAAATTGACGAACTGCCCCTGACGCTGCATACCGCTCAGGTCATCTCGTCCGACGACTGCACGAACGGCCCCGATCGTCTGCATTTCGACGCTGCTGGCTATCGTGAGTTGGGTTGCCGCTATGGCGAGGCCGTAGCCCGTTTTCTGGGCTACGAACCCAAGCGCCCTCACATCGATTTGCCCAAGCAGATTGAAGTTCCTGCTGATGCTGTTCTTGCCGAGACTACCGTGCCTGGCAACGACTTCCCGAAGGTGGACAGGGAGCACCGTGCCTATTTCCGCATTCAAGCTCCTGAGGCCCGTAAGGTGATCGTGGATGTATGCAACAAGAAATACACGATGCAGCCTGACGGGAAGGGTGGCTTCATGGCCGTCACCGATCCGCTCGTGCCTGGTTTCCACTACTACTTTATGGAAATCGATGGTGTCCGCTTCGTCGATCCCGCAACAGAGACCTTCTTCGGATGTAATCGTCAGGCGGGTGGCATTGAGATTCCCGAAGGTTCGGAGGGCGACTACTACCGTCCCCAGCCGGGTGTGCCGGCTGGACAGGTGCGCAGCCTCTATTACTACTCCCAGAGCACCGACGAGTGGCGTCACGCTATGGTCTATACGCCTGCTGAGTATGAGAAGGGCAAAAAGAAATATCCCGTTCTCTATCTACAGCATGGTATGGGCGAGGACGAGACGGGATGGAGCCATCAGGGACGCATGCAACACATCATGGACAACCTGATTGCCCGCGGCGAGGCTGTGCCAATGATTGTGGTGATGGAAAGCGGCGACATCAAAGCTCCTTTCGGCGGCGGCGATAACCGTCAGGGACGAAGCGAGTACGGCAACTCCTTTTACAAGGTGATGCTGAACGACTTGATACCCTACATCGACACCCATTTCCGCACCCTTTCCGACCGTGAACATCGGGCAATGGCCGGTCTGTCGTGGGGTGGTCATCAAACCTTCGATGTGGTACTGAACAACCTCGATAAATTCGCCTGGATGGGAACCTTCAGCGGAGCTATCTTCGGATTTGATGCAAAGACGGCTTACGACGGCATCTTTACCCGTCCAGATGAGTTCAACAAGAAGATTCACCTGCTCTTCATGACCTGCGGCACGCAGGGATTGGATGCGATGATCAATGCCAAGAACACCGTTGAAACCTTGAATGCAATGGGTATTCCTGCCCAGTATTACGAAGCTACTGACCTGGATCACGAGTGGCTGACCTGGCGTAGGAGTCTGAAGGAATTCGTTCCGAAACTCTTTAAGAAGTAATAGAGCAAATTCCAAGAATAAGGAACGACCTCCACACGGGCCGTTCCTTATTTTACAATAAAAACCTTACGACAATGAACCGAAGAAGGACAAGTGTTTTCGTGCTGGCATGCTGTATGCTGGTGATGCCTGTCTTGGGACAGGAAGAGGTTAATTACGACGAAGCAAAGGTGCCTGAATATGTGCTGCCGGATGTGCTGACTTGTGACGACGGCACCGTCGTTACGTCTGTGCGGCAATGGGAACGACACCGTCGGCCGGAACTGATGGCGATGCTCTCCAGCCTGGAGTATGGTATTACGCCAAAGGCCATGAAAAAGGTGAATGTCCGTGCCCGTCTCCTGAAGGAGAACCGTCAGGCGTTAGACGGACTGGCTACTATGCAGCAGGTACAACTCACGTTTAACCGTCACGGACGGACGATGGAGGCGCTGATGCTAGTCTTCATACCGAATGTACGCAAGGGACGAGTGCCCGTAATCATCGGCTATAACTTCCGCGGGAATCATAGCCTGATGGACGACGAAGAGATTCTCTATTCCTCTTATTTCCAGCAGTTGGAGAACCGCAACGACCCTGTGCTGGTGCGAGGCAACCAATCCAGCCGCTGGGCTGTCCGCGACATCGTCAGCCGAGGTTATGCGCTGGTAACGATGTGTTATCAGGATATCTTCCCCGATCGGACAGATGGCGGCCCTCAGAGCGTCACGGCGTTCTGCGACCCTGAAGGTGAACCCGGTACAGCCTGGCAGGCACTTGGTGCCTGGGCCTGGGGGAGCAGCCGCATCGCCGACTGGGTGGTGAAACAGCGCTGGGCCGACAAGCACCAGCTGGTCATTATGGGCCACTCGCGTCAAGGCAAGGCCGCCCTATGGGCAGGAGCGCAGGATAAAAGGTTTGCCGTCGTCATCTCCAATGATTCGGGCTGCGGAGGCGCTGCCTTGTCAAAGAGAGCGTTTGGTGAGCGAGTGGGAAAGATTACGCAGACTTTCCCCCATTGGTTCTGTCCGAACTTCAGCCTTTATGGGGGACGGGAACAGACGCTACCCTTTGACCAGCACGAGCTGTTGGCCATGATTGCTCCGCGCTACCTCTATGTGGCCAGTGCTGAGGAAGACCGTTGGGCCGATCCGCGTGGCGAATATCTTGCCGCTTACCATGCCTCGCCCGTCTTTGCCCTTTACGGTCTCCGCGGGTTACCCTCACCCTATATGCCAGCCGTTCATCAGCCCGTCATGAACCACATCGGCTACCATATCCGAGCCGGCATCCATGACGTTACCGACTACGACTGGGCTTGTTATCTGGACTTCTGCGACAAGGCTTTTGGCAAATGAGAGCATCTACGTACCAAGTTGCCAGCGCGGCGGCACCTAGCTGCCAGCGCGAAGGCACCTGGCTGCTAGTGCGAAGGCACCTGGCTACAAGCGCGGCGGCACTTCGCTGCCAGTAAACCCGTACTTCGCTACGGCAGATCTTAATGAAAAAAGGAACGGCCCGTTGGGGTCGTTCCTTTTCTATGAGGAAGGTCGGGGTGTTGATTACTTCTCTTCCTCGAGCTGCTGCTTCAAGGCTGCCAGGGCGTCGATGTCGCCGAGGGTGGTAGCAGCGGCCTTGTTCTCGATGACGGGCTCTTCCTCGCGGGCAGCGTTGGCGGCAGCACGCTCAGCACGCTTGGCGGCGGCAGCGGCCTTCTTCTCGGCACGCTCGGCAGCACGCTCGGCATCCTCGAAGATGCGGCTATGGCTGAGGATAATGCGCTTAGCATCCTTGTTGAACTCGATGACCTTGAACTGGAGCTTTTCGCCCAGCTGAGCCTGCGTACCGTCTTCCTTGACGAGGTGCTTGGGAGTAGCAAAGCCTTCAACGCCTTCTTCGAGGCTGATGACAGCACCCTTGTCAATGACTTCGGTGATAGTTCCCTCGTGGATGGTGTCAACAGCAAAGCTGTCTTCGAGAGCCTCCCAGGGATTCTCCTCAAGCTGCTTGTGGCCGAGGCTGAGACGACGGTTGTCCTTGTCTATCTCCAGCACGACGACGTCGAGTTCGGCACCGATCTGGGTGAACTCCGACGGGTGCTTGACCTTCTTGGTCCAGCTGAGGTCGCTGACATGGATGAGTCCATCGACGCCTTCCTCGACTTCGACGAAGATTCCGAAGTTGGTGAAGTTGCGAACGCGAGCGGTGTGCTTGCTGCCGACGGGATAGCGCTCGTCGATGTTCGTCCAGGGATCTTCCTTGAGCTGCTTGATGCCCAGGGACATCTTGCGCTCGTCGCGGTCAAGGGTGAGGATGACAGCTTCCACTTCGTCGCCGACGGACATGAAGTCCTGAGCGCTGCGAAGATGCTGGCTCCAGCTCATTTCGCTGACGTGGATGAGGCCTTCGACGCCCGGAGCAATCTCGACGAATGCGCCGTAGTCGGCCATGACAACCACCTTGCCCTTGACGGTGTCGCCCACCTTGAGGTTGGGATCAAGAGCGTCCCAAGGATGCGGGGTGAGTTGCTTGAGACCGAGTGCGATGCGTTTCTTCTCGTCATCGAAGTCGAGGATAACGACATTGATCTTCTGATCAAGCTCGACAATTTCCTTCGGATCGTTGACGCGGCCCCAGCTGAGGTCGGTGATGTGGATGAGACCATCGACACCGCCAAGGTCGATGAACACACCGTAGGTGGTGATGTTCTTGACGGTTCCTTCGAGAATCTGACCCTTCTCCAGATGGCTGATGATTTCCTTCTTCTGGGCCTCGAGCTCTGCCTCGATGAGGGCTTTGTGGGAAACAACGACGTTGCGGTAATCCTGATT
>Ga0310690_10007639_pt1 | contig 13871 bp, 13 predicted proteins | sample AusTroGonzalo_MG_2_FD_207661 | JGI IMG/M metagenome (GOLD analysis project Ga0310690, IMG submission 207661) | Bovine rumen microbial communities from tropical cattle in Woodstock, Queensland, Australia - Gonzalo_04 (v2) (version 2) | ecosystem: Host-associated > Mammals > Digestive system >... | reverse complement strand
CAAAGGGCGATTATGCTGGTTTTTATGACTATTTGCTAAAAAAACGCCAGGCCGCCAAACTCCCGCCATTCACCTTCCTCCTGAAGCTCTCAATCACGTATAAAACAGAGGCCGCGACCGTCAAAAATACACAAAAATTATTCAAGCAAATTAACGGAATCGTTAAAGAAAACAGTCTTACTCAGCTCGCCGTCACGCCGCCAATGCCGGCCTTCCACGAACGCACCAATTCCGGCTATACTTGGCAAATCGTCGTGAAGGCCAAATCCCGCAAAGACCTCATTACGATTTTCAGCCAGCTCGACAAAACTAGCCAGCTCCACTACGATTTCGACCCATATACCCTCCTCTAGCGCTTATGCTCGCTTTTTAATAGAGATTATGGTAAGATAACAGATAGTTATGAATATTATTACGACACCGGACCCACGCCTTCGCACCAAGTGCAAGAAGGTGAATCACGTCGATGATGAAGTGAAGGACATGATTAAAAACATGATTCAGAACTGCCTCGACTGGGAAAAAGAGCACGAATTCGAGATTAGCGCTGCCCTCGCCGCGCCTCAGCTCGGCTATGACCGCCGTATTATTGTTGTTCGCGACGACATGGACGACAAGGAGCACGGCAATTTCATCCCGCTTCTCAACCCAGAGGTTATCAAGACGGAAGGTAAAACTCTCTACGATTACGAGGGTTGCCTCTCGGTGCCAAGTATTTACGGCAAAGTTCCTCGCCCAGCTAAGGCTCGCATCAAGGCTCAGACTATCGATGGTCAAGAGGTGCGCATCAAAGCTGACGGCTTCCTCGCCCGCACCCTTCTCCATGAGATCGATCACCTCAATGGCATTCTCTTCATTGACCATATCAAGGGCGTAAAAGACGCTTTCTATCGCCTCGACGACAAGGGCGACCTTGTTCCGGTCGACTACGACTCCGAAATCGCTAACAACAAAGACCTCTATCCAGATGAAGACTAAGGTAATTTTCTTCGGCAACGAGCAACTCGCTCAGGGTATCAAGCCAAAAACCTACCTCTTTGACGCCCTCGTGAACTCCGACGATTTCGAGGTTGCTGCACTTATCTTAACCAACCCGAACCCGCGCAAGCCTTATCAGATCGAAAAATCCGCCGCCAATGCCGGCGTCCCGGTGTATTTCAGCAAGAAAAACGAAGAGATTCTCGAGATTATTACAAAATACGACGCCCCTGTCGCAGTTCTCGCCTCATTCGGTAAGCTTATCCCCGATAGTATTATTGCAGCCTTCCCTTGCGGTATCATCAATATCCACCCTTCGATGCTACCAAAATACCGCGGCACTACCCCTATTGAATCCGCGCTCCTAAGTGGCGATAAAGAGACTGGTGTATCTGTTATGCGCCTCGCGCACGATATGGATGCCGGCCCAACTTTCGCCCAAACCAAGGTCGAAATAACCGCCGACGACACTAAGCAAAGCCTCTACGAGAAGCTCGCCGAGGCCGGATCACGCGATTTACTCCGTGTTCTCCCTGGTATCGTCGCGAAAAATGCCCCTGAGAGCTCACAGGACGAAGCACAAGCGACTTTTACCACTCCACTGACAAAAGACCTATCTGAGCTACAACCTGCCCTCAAACCGGCCGAGACGCTGTTTAATGAGGTCCGCGCTTTTGCTGGTTTTCCGAAGTCCAAGGCCACTTTCCTCGGTGTTCCGAGCGTAGTTACGAAAACTCACGTCGCCGACGCGGCCACGACAGAACTCGATATGCTCTGCTCTGATGGTAAATATCTCGTCATCGACCGCCTCATCCCAGAGAATTCCAAAGAGATGGACGCAAAAAGCTTCCTCAATGGCCAAAGCAACAAAAAATCTGCCTAAAAGGCAGATTTTTTAAATACTAAGCCTGTCCACCAAGAATCGCAGCTTTGTTTGCGATAATCTCTTGTTTGAGCTCTTCGAGCGTCTGCTCGATAATCTGACGATAATTTGGGCAATTCTGATCTAGCCACTTCGCAGAAACATAGTTATTGATACGATCAGATTCGTCATCGACGTTGCTAGCAATTCTCTGGTAAATCTCGTCACTGCGATAATCACCGAGACCAGCAAGCCAACGATTAATCGTTTCCTGATCATTATCAATAATCTTCTCGAACTCAGCAACCTGAGCATCAGTCATCTGGGAATTCATTTTTTCGCCCACTCTGACCTCAAACTGATCCTGCGCGTTCTCCAAGAAAGCAGCTTTTTGATCCTCTGGCAATGCGCCAAGTCCCACCGCTTCTAGGAATGTATCATCAAATTTATACATTGATTTTCTCCTATTTCCCCCATTGTATCATAAATTGCTTATGCTTATGCAATTTTCTTGTGTTTGAACTCGCGAACAAAGAATTCAATGCGGTCGCCAATCTCAAGCTGAATCTTTTTCTGGGTCTTTAGCGACATGCCGCCAATCTCACCTTCAGCAAGAGATGGCACGTCGACTTTACCTTCTTGAACATTCTTGACTTCAACCTCGCCAAGCAAATCTTTCTTGCGATAAGCACGACCAAGCATGCCGGCCGAAATACGGCCACTCTTCACGAGACCGCCGGTAATAATCTCGGTTTTCTCAGTACGGAACACGCCCTTCACCTCGAGCTCGCCGGTTGGCGTTTCAATCATCTCAGCATCGAGCATGCCTTCCATCTCATGCTTCGCATCATCAAGCAGTTCATAAATCACACGATAAACGCGAACCGGCACACCATTGCGCTCTGCCATCTTGGCAATTGCATTTGGAACGGTCACGTTAAAGCCGTAAATCACAGTATTACCGCCAGAGGCCATATAAATATCGTTTTCGTTGATTGCGCCCACACCGGTCGACACAATGTTAAGCGTAATTTCGCCTTGCGTATCAATCATACGAAGCGAATCAACAACAGAGGTAACCGAGCCTTGAACGTCGCCCTTCACGAGCACGTTAAAGGTCTTTGTGTTATCTGCAGTATTCATCATACGAAGAAGGTCACTTGAGGTAACATTCGCGTTCGCAGTTTCGTTCGCCTCTGCCTGAGCATTAAGAAGCGCCATGCGACGCGCGGTCTTTTCATCTGCAACCTCCTCAAACTTATCACCGAAGTTCGGAAGTTCCTTGAAGCCAGTCACAACGACAGGGGTAGAAGGCGTTGCCTTGCCCTTTGGTTTATTCTTCCAGTCAAGCATCGTGCGCACCTTTGCGTAAGTTTTACCAGCGACAATAAATTCGCCGACCTTGAGCTCACCACCAGTGACGAGAAGGTTCACAACCGAGCCCTTACCGACTTCCATGTGGCTCTCAATTACGAGACCCTCAGCCGGGATATTCTCATCAGCCTTGAGCTCGTCGATATCTGCAGTCAAAAGAATCATATCAAGGAGTTGCTCGACATTCTGGCCGGTCTTTGCGGAAATTGGCACCATAATCGTATCGCCGCCCCATTCCTCTGGGTTGAGATTGAAGTCAGTTGCGAGCTGCGCCTTCGTGCGGTCAATATTCGCGCCTTCCTTATCAATCTTGTTAATTGCAACAATAATCTTTGCATTTGCCGCCTCGGCGAACTTAATCGCCTCTGCAGTCTGTGGCTTCACGCCATCATCGGCGGCAACAACAATCACGACGATATCGGTAAGCATTGCGCCATGCTGGCGAATTGCCGCAAAAGCCTCGTGACCTGGCGTATCGAGGAAGGTAATCTTGCGATCCTTATACTCCATCTGATAAGCGGAGATATGCTGGGTAATACCACCAGCCTCGCCTTCAACGGTTTTCTTCTTGAGGAGCGTATCAAGAAGCGTCGTTTTACCGTGGTCGACGTGACCCATAACCGCTACTACTGGCGGGCGAAGCTTCGCATCCTTGCTAAGCTCGCGCTTCATACCAGGAAGCTTAGAAGAATTCTCTTTGCGCTCAAAGCGTACATTACTAAAACCAAGCTCCTCAGTCATAATCTGAGCCGTCTCAACATCGAGGCGCTGGTTAATCGTAGCCATAATGCCATTTTTGAAAAGCTCACCAATCAAATGCGTCACGGAAACACCGAGCGCATTCGCAAGCTCATCTACTGTGATGGAACCAGAAACCTGTATAACCTTTTCTTCCATCTTCTAGCTCCTTTCTCTTAGCACTAATAAAAAATCCACCCCGAAAAACTCCTTTCATTTTAGCATAAAAGCATCAAAAAGCCAATCCTATAGTGCTCTACTCCGCCAAAGCACAAAAAATCCGCCCTTTTTCGGAGCGGATTTTTTCTTTAAGCTAGACTATTTCTTTGCTTTCTTATCAGAGAAGCTAAGAGAAATCTTGCGGCCTTCCTTATCGATGTCGAGGACCTTGAATTCCTTGCGCTCGTTGAGCGTAAAGATCTTCTCTGGGTCAACATCGCTGCCTTCGCCGAGTTCAGAAACATGAACGAGAGCTTCGACAGCTGGCGAAATCTGAACGAATGCGCCAAATGGGGTGATACGAGTAATCGTACCTTCGACCTTGTCGCCCTTCTTGAAGTTAGCAATCTCAGAGAGCCATGGGTCCTCTTGAAGCTGCTTCATAGAGAGGCTGAGGCGATCCTTGTCGATAGCAATGATCTTCGCTTCGACAGTTTCGCCGACCTTGACATAGTCAGCTGGGTTGTTGACGCGTTCCCAAGAAATCTCGGAAATGTGAACGAGACCTTCAATACCATCGACGTTAACGAAGATACCGAAGTCGACCACGCCGGTCACTACACCCTTTACGACGTCACCGACAGCGAGCTTCGAGAAGCGCTCTGCGAGACCGTCCTTGATAGCTTCCTTCTCAGAGAGAATGAGCTTGTTCGTCTTGCGATCAGCATCAAGGATGCGAACGCGAATTGGCTTACCAACGAGAGCGTTGAGGCGCTGGAGGATTTCATCCTTGTCAGAGCCACCGACACGTGGGTAATGCTCAGCCGAAAGCTGAGAAACTGGCAAGAAGCCGCGAATACCTTCGTACTCAACCAAGAGACCGCCACGATTGGCGTCAAATGGATTGACTTCGATGATTTCGCCTGCCTCGAGCTTGGCCGAGATTTCATCCCAACCCTTCTCCTTGACGGCTTTGCGGAGAGAAAGAAGAACCATACCGTCTTCCATCTCAGTATCTACAACAGAGGCAGATACGTCATCGCCTTCTTTGAGCGTGCGCCCAAATGCGACCTCGCGACGTGGAACGAGACCAACACCGCGTGCACCGAGATCGATAAGAATCTCGTGCTTTTTAACGGATAACACCTTACCTTCGACGGTGTCACCGAGTACAATAGCCTTGCTATCCTCGTTTGCGAGGAGCTCGTCCATTGTCAATTTAGCTTTTGTAGCCATTAATTGTTTTTCCTTCCGCTGAGACTACTCATCACCCTTCGTATGCTCACAAAAAATGATGAGTAGCCTCATGCTACTCATCATTGTAATCTATTTTTCCCCTGTTGTAAAGTTTAAGCGTTTTTCTTAAGCATCACAACGTTGTAAGCGATAAGCATAGCGACAAATGAAAGACCAATCACTGGAAGAATTGCATCTTCTGGGCCAGTCTTTGGCATCGCGCTACTGTTGCTGCTACCGTTGTTAGTAGCAATATTCTCGTCGATAATCTCTTGCTGAGTCTTACCGCCGTTATTGCTGTTTTGCTGATTCATTTTTTCCTGTTCAGCACGCTTCTTAGCAGCTGCTTCTTCCTGAGCCTTACGCTCAGCTTCCGCTTGCTTTTCCTCTTCAGTCTGAGAGGTTTCGGTGTCTGCCACCGTCGTTGGCTTTGGTGATGCGCTAAGCGAAACGCCAATCACGATAGCAGCGATAATAATCACCACTGCGAGGCCAATCAATGCGCCCCAACCCCAACGCCTATACTTGTATTCAGATTCGCTCATAAAACTCCTAAACACTTTTCCATATTATATCACGCATTTCATATTTTTGCAATACCTTCTCAAGATAAAAAATGCAGTATAATGGAATTATGTATCTCTGTATCGATATCGGCGGCACCAAAACTATCGTCGCCCTCGTGAGTGCACGAGGTAAAATCCTTCATTCCGTCAAGTTTGAAACCCCTATCGATCAGAAGAAATTCTACGAACTCCTCCTCGAACAAATTCATATCAACTTCGTTACATCAGAGGTCGTTGCCTTTGGCGTCGCAATGCCAGGCATCGTGAAAGACAACCGCGCCACCTGGCTCGGCAATCTCCCCTGGAAATCTTTCGATATCGCCCATAAGCTCGAGAAAGATTTCAAGCTCCCCGCCTTCGTTGAAAACGACGCCAATCTCGCCGCTCTCGCCGAGGTTCGCCGCCTCTATCATAAAAATGTCTACTATACTTTTAGCACCGGTATCGGTGGTGGTGTGACGCTCGACGGCAAACTCTCAAACAAATACCGCGATTTCGAACCCGGCCACGAAAAATACACCTATCACGGCAAAAAATACGAATGGGAAGACCTCGCCGCCGCAAGCGCCGTCCGTACCCGTTATGGCAAGCTCATCAAGGAGATCACCGACCGCGCCGCTTGGGATGATATCATCGAACGCATGCTGCTTGGCCTCGCGCCTCAAACTATTAAGCTCAAACCGGACTGCATTATCTTCGGTGGCCCGCTCGGCCTCGCCCTCCCACGCTATCGTCGTACTCTGAGTAAACGTCTCGCACACGAACTCCCGAAAAACGTCCGCATGCCACGCCTCCTCAAGGCCCGCCACGGCTCCTTCTCTGTAATCAAAGGCTGCTACCTCTATGCAAAAGCTAATCTCAAAACTGACTAACGACTTCCCTGACCTCGAGATTAAGGCTGGCGACCGCTTCCAATTTACCCCGCCCGCCACGCTTTTTTATGCCACCAAAACAGACTATTCCGACAGCGAAGCTAAGCTCCTCCTTCTCCATGAACTCGGCCACTACCTCATCGGCGAAACAGATTATAGCTCAGATATCGAACTCCTCGAAATCGAGGCCAAAGCCTGGGCTAAAGCCGAAGAGCTCTGCACTAAATATGGCGTCAAATATGACGAAGACTTCGCCGAAGATCGCCTCGACAGTTATCGCGATTATCTCCACCACGCTTCCCTCTGCAAAGTCTGCCAACTCTCTGGCTATCAAGACGAGCGCGGCCTCTATCACTGCCCGCTCTGCGGCGCCACCTGGCAACAAAAAACTCCCCCAATGTAGGGGAGTTTTTCTTAATGGTCTAAATTAGGCATTCTTTTTTGCTTTGCCGCGCTTTGAGATGCGGCCGCCCTTTGCGCCTGCAATCTTCGCAAGCTCTGGGTTAGCAGCAAAACCGCCAGTGTGACCATTCTTACCACCTTTACGGCCGATTTCTGCGTAGAAATCCTTACCGTACTTGGTTTTGTTAGTAGAGGCGGCCTTAACGCCACCAGCCTTAGTTCCAGCCATCGCTGTCTCCATTTCTGCCCACCAAATTCAAATAATATCGCCACCCTTTGACGCGTGGCGATGCTAAAAAGCAATCACCTTCGCAGGTGCTTATGCCTATTTTAGCATAAAGCTTTTGTTTTGTCAATACGCTTTTGTATAAAAATATGTTGTAATAACCGAACACTAGAGTAGCAAGATCATCTCCACCCCTGTTATGCAAGCAATATCGCTTTCCTGCCCTGTTCTTAGAACCGACACAAAAATACCCGCCTCGATCCCGAAACGGGCCGTATAAAGCCTCTCAGCGCGTCCACCCCTGTTATTTACAACAAAAATCGCCCCGTAGGGCTATATTGGTGGAGTGGCAAAGACCGAAGCCTTCGCACACCCCATATAAAAAATGGTGGGGATATGTGGACTTGAACCACAGACCTCGTCATTATCAGTGACGCGCTCTAACCAGCTGAGCTATATCCCCTTACCAGAATTATTCTACTAAATTTTACCGAGCGATGCAAGTATAAGTTTTATTCATCAACAATTACGCCAGGCCAAAAGTATTGGATAAACCAGCGCAAACCAGAGCGGTTAACCGTCGCTGTCGCAGGAATGCCTTCGAATATATCGGTAAACACATGGGTTTTGTCTGCAGTACAAAAGGACGAAGGCAGCCTCAATGTCTCCAGCGAACTCATATCCTTAAACGCCCAGCTTATATCGCCAACCAACGATAAATCAAAGTCTTCTGGGAGTATAAGCGTCGTCAGCGAAGACATCTTCCAAAACATAGCAAACATGTCGACCACTTGCGAGGTATTAAGATCGTTAAGAAAAGTCAACGAAGTGACGCCCGCCATCTTACTAAACATTTCGCTCGAATCGGCATTAAATATAATACTTCGACCATTTTCGACATGTATATAAAGGTTATCATCGTCATCAGCATAAGCATATACTGGTTCTTCGCCGCCTAAAGCAATGTTTACTTTTCGCGATGCTTCTTTGTCGACAGCGTCAGGTAAAGCTCTCACGAACTGAATACTCTTGATAGTCGTATCTTCCGTATTAGATCCCTCAGTTCCATCGCCGACTAAACGCTTCAATGCAACATTTATATCTTCACCAGTTTGTAGCTGCGAGCTACACAATTCACCCGGCCAAAGCGAACGCGCCGTCGAATCAAGCGCGCAAAGCATTGCCGTATTTGAGATATTTTCATAAATATTAGTCGTCGTCGTACCAGACGAAATCGCAAAATTGTCAGGTAGCGTAAGCGAAGTGAGCGCGTCCATATTTGCAAACATTGATTGCATGTTCGTCACACCCGAAGTGCCAAAACCGGCTGGAAGCGTTAATGAAGTAAGTGCACTCGAGAACGCAAACATACTTTCCATACTTATTACATTTGCAGTATTAAACCCGGTCGAAAAAGTGAGAGAGGTAAGCGAGTGCATAGCGCTAAACATCCTCTCCATATACATAGCATTCGAGGTGTTAAAGCCTTCAGGAAGAGTAAGCGAAGTCAACGATGTTACACCATTAAACATATGTGACATATCCGTCACGTTTGAGGTATTAAAGTTTTCTGAAAAAGTAAGCGAAGTGAGTGCTGGCAAATCCGCAAACATATGAGCCATGCGTAATACGCTAGAGGTATCGAAGCTAGCCGGAAGAGTGAGTGAAGTGATTTTTTTGAGCCCCCAGAACAAGCCTTCCATAGTCATCACATTCGATGTGTTAAAATTCTCTGGGAGAGTGAGAGAGGTAAGTTCGCTTAGACCCGCAAACATAAAGAACATTTCCGTCACATTTGAAGTGTCAAAACTTTCCGAAAAAGTTAGCGAAGTGAGTGCACCCATTCCATAGAACATGCTATTCATTTTCGTCACATTTGAAGTATCGAAGCTAGCCGGAAGAGTGAGTGAAGTTAGTGCCCCCAAGCGAGAGAACATACTGCTAGAATCTGCATTTGCGTAAATCTTACTCGCTTCAGTATTAATATAAATTTTCTCGTCATTAGCAACCCAATAGGCATAAACCGGAATCTCGTCGTCGAGAGCAATATTTACCTTTGGAGTATTTTGATCGATAGTATTTGGAAGTGTATCAACGAATTCTAAATGCTTTATAGCCGTATCTCTAGAATTATGATCAGCGCCCTCATTTATCATCGACTTCAAAGCAACGTTTACGGCTGTCCCAGTCATCAATGTTGTCGGGTTTTGTACCCACTGTGCATATAATATAAAGTTTGACGGTGCATTACTTGGGACAGTAATCGTTTCACCGCCAGTATAACCAGTACCGGAGCCATCCGCTTTCGTGTTCCAACCCGCAAAACTATATTTTTGGCGCGTCATGGCATCTCCAGAAGGCAAAGTGTAACTAGACCCGACTAATACGCCAGAAGCGCCAGCAATCGTCCCTTCGCCGCCATTAGCATCAAAGCTAATATTTACACGCGTTGCCGCAACCGTCTGTTTTGTTCCACTAGAAAACCTCAAGTACTTGCCGATCATTTCTGCGCTATTTAAATCAAGAGTAAAGGTATAGCTCCCCAATAAAGACTCCTCTAGGTACCCAAGCTCCGTCATCCCCATCGGGGTAGCAAACTTGAGCTTAGAATTAGTAGGAACATTCTCCATCATTACGCAAGAATAATTTTCTCCAAAACTATCGAATACAACCTGCTTTAGATAATTTCCGCCTTGAATACTAGCAAAAATCGATTCACCGGAGTACCCTCCATTTTTACTTACACAAACTCTGACGTTGCCAGAATACACACTTATATCGTCACCTGATTCATACGGGAAAATAGCAGCATAACCAAAAGCATTCCCGCTCGCGAGAATTCCTGCTATGCCTGCTGCGACAGCACTAGCTGCCAAAAATTTCTTCCACATTTCTCTTGTCTGTTTTTGTGTTTGTTTCGACTATTTTTATTTTGACCTAGTCTTAAAATAAGTATAAGCGAAATCGACCAAAAAGTCAACCCCCTATCCGCCCCTATTAGTTTAACTCTGCACGAAATGCGTTCGTCTCGCGAACTTCGGCACCATGGCTCTCATAGAAGCCTTTGGCGCCTTCCTTCTTCTCGCGGCTAGACGAAGTAAACTCGAGGCGGCGGCAACCATGTGCCCTACCCCAATCTTTCACGGCATCAAGCAGCTTGCCGCCGACACCCTTGCCGCGGCATTCACTATCGACAACGAGATCTTCCATGTAAACATTACGGTCAAGCGTCGCCATTACAATCGAGACAATCGCCATGCCGACCACCTTACCGTCATCTGTCGCAATCAAAATATCATGATAAGGCGACTCAATGAGCTCCTCGATAATCTCACGACTAATTGCCGAACCATCGTGACGCGCCGAAAGCTGCTGACGAAGCTTGCCCATCGCCTCTGCGACCTCTACGTCATACTCTGTTACTGCACCGACTTCAATCATGCTCCTATCTCCTTTTTAATAATTGCCACTAAACCTTCGCCGATCTCTTCGACTAAGCTGTCATCTTCACCTTCGACGAGAATTCTAATCTTATTCTCCGTACCAGAATAGCGCACAAATACGCGCCCCTTGCCCGCAAAACGCTCTTCTGCGCTCTTTACGGCCTCACTGTAACCCGGAATCTCCTCGACCGGCTTCTTTTCCTTAACAAAGAGTCCCCACTGGCGAGATGGCAAATTCTCGTAATCCGCCCAGAGGTCCGCCAATCTCTTACCGCTCTCCTGAACGATACGTAGGATGAATAACGCCATAAAAGTGCCGTCTGAACCACGTAGCCATGGCAAATATATAATATGCCCGGCCAGCTCGCCGCCAAGAATACCACCGAGCTCGCGGCATTTCTGCGCCACCGCACGGTCGCCATTGACGACCTTCGCGACATGAATACCCTCATTCTCGAGGTAATTAATCGTTGCGAGATTGCTATATTCGGTAAGCACCACCGTATCTTCTGGCAATTTATCAAGAGATTTTAAATATTCAGCAATCAAGATCACGATTCTATCGCCATCCCAGATGCGCCCCTCTTCGTCGGCAAGCACGATTCTATCGGCATCGCCATCTAGCGCCACCCCGATTAGCCCCTGTTCGCGAGTCTCCTCAGCTAGTTTCTCTGGATAAAGCGCGCCGTAACCGTCATTAATATTCTTACCGGTCGGTTCTGGATCAATCTGTTCAACCTCGAGCTCGAATTCCTCGAATACCTTCTTCGAAAACTCGTGTCCTGCGCCGCTAGCAGCGTCTAGGACGACCTTTTGGCCATCAAAGCCTCTATCGCCAATCTTTTCGGCCACAAGCTGCTCGTAGAACTTCAGAGAGGATTCTCTGAGCTCTGGGACGAAATGCACCTCATCTGGCGCATCCTCGTCATCTACTACCTTATCGGCAAAGTAAGCCTCCTCAATCGCGAGCTCCTGCTCATCTGTAATTTTGTCGCCATCGGCGCCAAATACCTTGATACCGTTATCTGTTGCCGGATTATGCGATGCCGTTAGCATCACGCCCGCATCATATTCACCAGAGTTCTGAATAATCGCCTGTACGGCTGGCGTCGGCAACACACCAAAGTTCTCAACCGTCGCGCCTTCCGCTTCCAAACCTTCCTGCAAATAGTCCGCCATCCACATGCCACTTTCGCGCGTGTCGCGGCCCATTAAGACTTTTTGGGCGTATGCCTTTTTGGCAATTTGGCGGCCCAAATTTTCTAAAATTTTTGGTCTGAGTGGCGCCTCACCGACTCGTCCACGAATGCCATCAGTCGCGCCAAAAATTCGTTTTTCCATACACTCATTTTATATTATTTTGGTCGCCAAGTCATTACCCCAACCCACCAAAATCCGTCAAAAATTCCGCGCCAAATCGCCGCCCCAAAGGCTCATTTTTTTGTCCAATTTTTCGACCCAAAATGGCCCAAATTTTCGTGTTCATTGGCCCGATTTTGTGCCATTTTTTGGCTCAAAAATTCTCCGACTTTTTTGAGACTTTTTTTGACTTTTTTGAGTTTTCCACATTTCTACCCCTGTTATTATTTGAATAATATTTTTATACAAATCTATTGACATTACGTAGAATACCGCTTATACTAAAAATAGCTTTTGTGTTTATTCGCAGAACATAAAAGCCGCACTATTCTCAAAAACAAAAACTTATAAAACACAAAAACACAAACACCTTTTATAAGCTCCGGTTCTAGCGTGACAAAATTCGTGTTAAAAATGGTCACGGTGCACTGAATTCGGAGCTTTTTTGATGGTCTTTTGCTCCTGGCCATTTTGGCCATTTTTTATTGCCCTACGACCAACCAAGTTCATACAAAAAACTTGCCGCGTTTCGCGCGCCGCGTTTATACCAATCGACTCCACGCGCCGCCAAAATCGCCTGCCGCCACACGGCCCATTTTTGCTTCATATTAAAACCCGAACCGCCGCCACGTAATTCAAAGACCCAGCCAACAAAGACCACGAAAATCACCCACGATATTCTGCACGATCGACCGCATTTGCCCGGAGCTAATGGTTCTATCTAGACAAGCCCTTAAAACTTACCGCAAACAGCCAAAATCCCACCCCTGTTCATACCCCTTATGCTTGCATATTTGGCCATTATCTTGTATTTTGAGGGCAGTTGGCCACAGGACAGGTCGATGCTCATTCCCAAGCGTTAAGGAGTCTTCTAGAGCGAGATAGGGGCAAAAAAGGAGGTATTTCTTATGACCTATTTTCCAAAAGAAGGCAAACAGTACCTAGCGCAGTTGAAGGAATACTCGAGGCGACTCGGCCATGTCCCCTCTTTTAAAGAGGCGAACGATGCACCAGAACTCCCTCCAGCCAACAACTACGCTTATTATTTCGGATCTTATTCCGACGCAGCGAACATTGTTCGCCGCCAGTTAGAACTCGAACAGAATGCAGAAGAACCAGACGAAGAAGAAATGATCGTCTTTTGTGAACCAAATTCCAGCAAAAACGACGATAGTGACGATATTCCAGACAACCTACCGTAATCTGCTCTAGACCCTAACGCATGTCCTAAATCCCCCAAAATACGCACAATTGGGGGATTTTTTATCTGTTTATGTATTTTTTACAACAACCATAAGCATTATAAGCAGCCCACAAAAAGCCGCCCGAATGGGCGGTTTTTGTTTAACAATTTAGCGTGCAATCAAGACCAACGTGGTATCTTGAAATAGCTTTTGTTGCATCTAGCCGAAACTAGATATGTAATAGATCAAGCTTAACATCTACTACTGCAACCGACCTAGCTACACGCATCCTTGCGGATTCGTGCGCATCTTATCCTTCTCTAGAAAGGAGGTAATCCATCCGCACCTTCCGGTACGGATGCCTTGTTACGACTTAACCCCAATCATCTCCCCCACCTTAGACCGCCGAAACGGGCTTCGGGTGTTGGTGACTCTCATGGTTTGACGGGCGGTGTGTACAAGACCCGGGAAC
>Ga0310690_10007637_pt1 | contig 13873 bp, 13 predicted proteins | sample AusTroGonzalo_MG_2_FD_207661 | JGI IMG/M metagenome (GOLD analysis project Ga0310690, IMG submission 207661) | Bovine rumen microbial communities from tropical cattle in Woodstock, Queensland, Australia - Gonzalo_04 (v2) (version 2) | ecosystem: Host-associated > Mammals > Digestive system >... | reverse complement strand
AAAAAGCCGGTTTATGTTATTTTCATTATCCATAAACATATTTTACATTAAAATTATAAAATTGTTTTACAAATAAAAATCGGTGCGGTGCGGTGCTTTTATTTGTGATATAATCATAAATAAGAGGTGTCTATGCAAAAAGAAATGCACAATAAACTTACCCGTTTACTCTATGAACTTAACGCCTTGGACGGCGGCCCCATTACGCTGGGCAAAATGGCCGACGAAGTGGGCGTTTCCTTGCGTACGATTCAACGCGATATGCTTGAAATTCAAGATGCCGGATTTCCGCTCTACAACCCCGTTGCCGGACAATATGCCTTTATGCAAGGATTCTCGCTGCAGAAGATGAAATTAACGGGGGCGGAAGCGTCTATTTTAATTCTCATGCACGATTTAGCCACCTCGCTGGGCGGCAACTTCAGCCACTCGTTTGAACTGCTTAAAAACCGCTTGCTGACCCTGCCGCAGGAAAACCCGTTTTTCATCAAAATGACGGGCGGCGAAACGTATAAAGATTCCCCCGTTACCCGCGTATTGGAAAAAGCCATCCGCGCCCACCAATGGGTAAAGGTGTGTTACAAAGGCGGTAAAATGGCGTGCTACGGGGTGCGCCCGCTCAAACTGATGTGGGTGGACGGGTTTTGGTATCTTTTGACACTCACCGACACCGATAAACTCTTAAAATTCCGCTTGGAAAAAATCACGTCCGCCGACGCGTTGGACAAAACGTTTAAGTATGACAAAAATATAGAAAAAATCTTGCACCAAAGCACCAACATCTGGTTTGAACAGGACCGCCCGCTCGCGGCTAAGTTGGAAGTTTCGGCGGAGTGCGCGCAATACTTTTTGCACAAAACCTATTTCCCCCTGCAAAAGACGGAAAAGCAATACAAAGACGGACGGGTGGTAATTTCGTGCCAAGCGGCCAAGGCCGAAGAAATTCTGCCCACCATTTTGCACTGGTTGCCGCATATTAAGGTGTTATCGCCCGAGAGTCTGCGCCGGCGCGTAACGGACGTACTTAAAGATTATCTCAAAGAGGTAAAATAAGTTTTTCCCAAAAAACCCGAGGGAATATTTTTGCGAAAAAAGCACTAGACTTTATGTCTTTTTTTGCTATACTATGTATAAGCGGAGAAAAACCCGCTAAGGAGAGTTTCTTTATGAATAAAGGTTTTACACTTATTGAATTGTTGGTAGTCGTACTGATTATCGGTATTTTGTCGTCGGTAGCCATTCCCCAATATACCACCGCCGTGGAACGCAGCCGCGCGTCCGAAGGGATTACGCTGATGGGTTCCTTGGCCCAAGCCCTAGAAAGATACCGCTCGCAAAAAGATGCGTGGCCGACGGATAATGATTTTTCCAAATTAGATTTGGAAATGCCCAAAAACGGGACAAACACTTACGGCGGGAAATTGTTTACGATAACATTCACTTCTTCCGGCAGTACCGCCACCATTAAAGCCACGCGTACCATTGCCACCGGTAAATCGTACGAATTACAAACGGTAATTACCGATAACGCCACCAGCGGTTTGTTTACCCGCGTACGCCATTGTATTGATACCAATGTAGATTACTGCAACGCCATTACCGGCGGTCACGCTGGGGCATCACAATCATTCTAAGTTTTCGTTTCACAAAAACCCCCGCTACGCGCGGGGGTTTTTTATTGTAGCATCTCTTACGAGCGGCGGAACAACGGCCCGCCGCAAGAGGGGCACCGCCCGCCCGACGGCGGGAACGAAAACGTAAAGACCTGACGGCAACGCGTGCATTCGTATTTAATTTCTCGCATAAAAACACTCCTTGAAGTAAACTATCCTGCCCTTATAGTATAGAACACCCGCGCGACAACGCCCTGTCGCCCCATAAAATAATTTTTTGCGCGCCAAATTTGCTACACTACTTACACACAGGAGCCTTTATGAAAAAATCAATTCTTTTGACGCTTTTACTCGGCGTATTTATCGTAGCACTTCCCGCGATGGCAAGCCCTATCCAAAAAGGGGCGTTGCTTTCGTCTTTCTATCTGGGGGGCACGTTCGGTCTGGAGCACTCCGGCATGCATTTTGACAACCGCAGTTTGGCTTGGGGGCGCGCTGGCGTGGAAGTGGGGCTCTCCGGCATTTACTTCTTAAACGATTATTTCGGGCTCGGCGGCAGTTTGCACTATGCGGGCTATCAGGGCAGTGATAAAAATTACTGGAACCGCGAAACCATCCCCTATACCCAAAAGGAAATGACCTTAAATACTGAATTTTTCAATTTTATGGTGATGGGCCGCGTGAACTTTAACCCCCACGCGCCGACGCGCTTTTACGCGCCTTTCGGGACGGGCGTGAGTATCGGGCACGCTAAATTCAAGTACCGCGACACCACCTACGACACTTCGCTGAGTGCTTCGTCCACCAGTGCCGATTTGGGTGCGTTTGCGGGGTTGGGCGTAGAGTATGATATGTACGAAGGGGCCCTTACTGTGGGGTTGGAAACGCGCTACGCTATCTACCGCTACAATATCGGCCGGCTCGCCGAGCGCGTACAGGCAGACAACCGCCCAGGCAAGGAAACTTACAGCGCACTCTCGCTACTTTTTGTGGCCAGTTTTCAATAACTCGAACACGCTCTAAACAACACAAAAGCGATTAACCCCGCCGCAAAAAAGAGCAGCACTCCCCACGCGAAGTGCGGTTTATATACGTCTATATTGCCGTTGATTTGCACATAGGGCGTCAGTTGTTTTAACGCCTTATAAAGTGCGCCTTTGGTGTTAAAAGCGCAACACACGCACGTATCGTCCTGCAAGTGGAAAACGATTTCCGCCATAAAGGCGTAATAAGCACTTTTGGAGAGCATTTTTTCCGTGGCGGTAGGTTGTTCTTTTTCCCGTACGCGCGCGAACGCAATTTCGCCCAAGGGGATAACTTGCTCATTGATTTGGATAAACCCTTCTTTCGCGTGCAGGGAAAACCGGTCAAAGGTTAAGACGTATTTTTTGAGCATTTTGAATTGCCACGCCATAAACCACAACATCCCCAAAACCAGTAAAAAACCAAATGCGTACATAACTCCCCCTTTTTAGTCGGGCGCGCCCGAGATTGTATTTTTATTTTAACACAATAAAACGCCCCCTTCAAGGGAAGCAGGCTTGCGGGGTTATGTTAGGGGACACCAGTTGTTAAAAAAGAGCGCGCCATAATGTAAGTCAGGCTGATTTGTCAGATTTGAGATAGATTTGCGTTGCTAGTTGCCCGCCGCTGTACTGCAGGTACTGCAAGCGGCAAGGCAACGCAAAGATGCTCAAAGGTGGCAAATGGTTGCCCGTAGTCCGCAAACGGAGCCGAGTTTATCTCGGCGAAGTGCGGGGTTATGTTAGAGTACACCAGTTGTTAACGAAAAAATTAACTTGTTTTTTTGCGGAATATCTCCGTCACCCGTTCAAATATCCCGTTGCAGTACGCAATCACCAACCCATAATTGGAAACCGGCACTTTCGCTTCGCACAATTTCGCCAACCGGCGCAACACTTGCGTGCGCGTTACCATACATCCCCCGCATTGGATAGCCAGTTTATAGCGTTCCAACTCGCTCTGTTGGGGGAGTGCGTCCAAATTGCTGATGATTTCAAAATTAAGTTTTTTGCCCGTATATTTGGTCAGTAAATGCGGAATTTTGGTGCGGCCGATATCGTCGCACTTATTGACGCTGTGCGAGCACGATTCCAAAATCAGCACGTTATCCCCGTCCTGCAAGCGTTCTATATAAGGCGTGCCTTTCAAAAAGGTATCAAAATCGCCTTTCATGCGCGAGAATAAAATGCTGAAACTTGTGAGCGGTATTTCGGGCGGGACAACGGAACTGACGTAGCCGAACACTTGCGAATCGGTAATGACCAAATCGGGCGTATGGGTTTGCAAATACGCGCGCAGTTCGCTGTCCTTGACGCACACCGCCACCGCGCCGATATCCAACAGGTTGCGCAGTGTTTGCACTTGGGGCAAAATCAGCCGCCCTTCGGGGGCCGATTTATCTATGGGGATAACCAGCACCACTTCGTCGCCGCCGCGCACGTAGTCGTCTAAAATGGTGTCGCCCGCGTAGGAACTTTTGGGCAAATGTTCTTTTATCGCGCGCAAGAGCACGCCAACGTTAGGTTTTTTACAGGTAAAATCTACCACGTCCGTGCCTTGGATTTCCACATTAAGCGTGTGCAAATCGCTTTTGTTATGCACGAAGAAAAACGGGATTTTATGCCCGATACACATTTCCATTAAATCTTGGTCGTGGTGGTCAAATTCGCCCGCGAAAACCAAAATAGCCAAATCCACTTGGTCCAATTCTTCCATGGTGCGTTTGACGCGTTGCGCGCCCAAGGCGGACGTATCGTCAAGGCCGGCCGTATCCACGATAACCACCGGCCCGATATCGGTGATTTCAATAAGTTTTTTGACGGGGTCGGTGGTGGTCCCCGCGTGCTCGGCCACGACGGAAACTTCCTGCCCCGTCAAGGCGTTGATGAGCGAACTTTTGCCCACGTTCATTTTACCGAAAATACCGATATGCGGCCTGTTTAGTTTTACCATAATGTTAAGAAGTGTGTTGAAAAAATACCGCTCCCCGTTTGCGCGGGAAGCGGCGGAAATTAGAGCGGAACGTCCGGATAGTCTATAATCATGTGAGCGGGCAACGGCTTATATTCGGGGAAAACTTCCCGCCCGTAAACGGCCTTGTTAAAGGTTTTTGAAAATTCGCTCCACGCTTGCGGGTTTTTCGCACTCCGGTACCACTCTTTACTAAAAAGGCTGTTGTTAAAATCTACCAAAAACTCGCTGAGCACGAACCCGTTATCGTAATTATCCAAATTGAGATATTGGCGGATAAGCGCGTCGCGCGCGTTATCGGGCAAGGTGCTTGCGTTGACGGCCTGAACGACCGGCTCAATTTCTTCAAGAATGAAAGTGGCTAACTCGTTCCACCCTTTGCGCTCTAAGCACATATACTTGGCATAGTTAATTTCATTTTCCAGTAAATATTGCTCCACCTTATCGCTAAATACGGCGATGGCTTCGTAGAGCGGATCGCCCCCTTCGTATAATATTTTTTTATCTTCGGCAACGTGCTTGCGCGCATAATTAAGCGCGGCCATATACGAGTCAAAATCACAATGCGCCCGCACCGCCGACGGCGCAAACAACAACGCAACAAGTAACACTAAACATAATTTTTTCATAAATTCACTCCTAAAAAAAATAGCCTACGCTTATATTGTAATAATCAAACACACTTAAAACAAGGGCCTTTAGACCTATACGCTTTTGGGACCTTGCAGGCCACACCTTGCAGGCCGCACCCTGCGGGCCGCACCCTGCGGGGGTTTAACGCGCCGCACCCTGCGGGCCACACCCTGCGGGCCGCACCCTGCGGGGGTTTAACGCGCCGCACCGCGTTTTTTACCGCGTTTGCCGGTTTGCTTAAGGCTTTCCCAACGGGCAAGGGCAACCGCTTTGCGTTGGGCGCAGACGCGCGCGTATTTTTCCGTATCGTAATCAATATCCTGTTTGATAAACCGCCACGCCATGTGAAGTGCGGGGTCGGTCAATTTGGCGCAAGGCTCTTGGTGCACGTAGGCAAAGATAGATTTAATCAGGCTGCCGGCTTGCGCGTCGGTAAGGGTGCTGAAGATAGGCGCGTAGGAAGTGCGCAAAACAAACGTGTCTTTGGTCATGGAGAGGCTCCGTAAGGCGGGATAATTTAGGCAAGTAAAGTTAGTATTTTACTAACAAGCATATAATAGCATAAAAAGTTAACTTTGTCAATATTTACTTTTGAGTGCGGGATATAGGCCGTTAAAAAATTAACATTGGCGTCACCCTGAACTTGATTCAGGGTCTTCCACGTCGCCGTTTGCCGTTTTGTTACGTAACAGCATAGCGTGGAAGATGCCAAATCAAGTTTGGCATGACGACACTTTTCTATTAAATGTCATGCATGGTGCGGCCCGCAGGGTGCGTGGGGTTGCGGGGTTATGTTAAAGCGCGACAGGCTGTTAAAAGAAAAAAAGTTATCCACAGGTTGTTAATAAGTTTGTTTTCGTCGGGGAACTCAAAAGTTATCCACACTATCCACACTATCCACAGCCCCTACACTCTCACTAACAATAACATTTTCACTCTCACTCTCACTTTCACTACCACTACCATTGTCACTCTCATTATCATTTTCATTATCATTATCACCTTTAGTTGTATGCAATTGTATAAAAGTGTATAAAAAATAAAGAGAAAATAGCAGAAAAGTAAGGTGTTTTTGTTGTGGCGCGGTGATTTTTTGCGTGGAAGATGCTGAATCAAGTTCAGCATGACAACACTTATTTATTTTTTTAATGTCGTTTGTGCTCGCGCAAAAGCCGTTTTGCAAAAAGCGCGACATTGTGTTAGGTAGGCTGATTTGTCAGATTTGAGATAGATTTGCGTTGTTAGTTGCCCGCCGCTGTACTGCAGGTACTGCAAGCGGCAAGGCAACGCAAAGATGCTCAAAGGTGGCAAATGGTTGCCCATAGTCCGCCACGGAGCCGAAATCTTTACGTTTCGGCGGAGTGCGGGGTTATGTTAAAGGAGCAACACGCCGTTAAAAGAAACAAGCGCGACCTTGTGCTAAATTTTTTCCTTATACATGGGGTAGAAATAAATCCCCATATAAACGGGATTATCCACAAAGCCTTTCACGTTGCTGCGCATCGCCCACAAACCCGTCGGGTGCGCGGTGTATAACTGCATGGCGTCTTCGTAAATTAAATTATGCACTTCTTTATAGAGCGCGTTGCGTTTTTTAACGTCCGTCTCGCTGACGGCCTGCTCAATCAGCGCGTCCGCCTGCGGGTTCTTATACCCCTGCGAAAGTGCGTAACGCCCTTGGCTATGCGCAAACGGGAAATAAAAATTGTGTGCGTCGGCGTAGTCGGCCACCCAGCCGCGTGCCCACACGGGCATTTGGCGGCGCGAAGTTTTTTCCAAAAATTCCGGCCACGTTACCCCGCGTAAATCAATTTGAAATTTCGGGTTCAAACTTTCCACGTTGCGCTTTAAGATTTCACTGGCGATTTGGCGCATTTCGCCGCTGGTATTGTAGGTAATGCGCAACTTAAAACCCTTTTCCCACACTTGTCCGCCCCACGCTTTTTGGAAATGCGCTTTGGCTTTTTCCAAATCAAAAGAATAACGCTTAAACGATTCGTCCTGCGGGACTAACCCTTGCGGAGCGGGCCCGATAGCGCGCTCGCCGCGCCCTTCCATAGATTGCGTCAAAAACGCGTCGTAATTAAACGCATACAAAAACCCTTTGCGCACGTCTTTGTCGCTAAAAAAGTCCGCCGGAATGCCTTGCCCGTCCAACTTACCGGAACCCACGTCGGGGTTAGCGTCCATATTGATATCTAACGTAAAAAAGATAACCGGATCGGTACGCAAGCGGGGCAAATTATCATAAAGCACCACGTCTTTATTGTTGCGGAACTGCTCCACGAACTTGGGCGATAACTCCGCCACGTCGGCGTCGCCGGACTCCAACATCAGGCGCAAGGTGGACGGCTCATCCATAGTGCGCATAAAAATTTGCTTGAGTTTGGGTGCGCCCGCAAAATAATTTTCGTTGGCGGCTAAAATTAAATTTTTACCCGCAATATCCCAGCGTTCTATTAAAAACGGGCCTGTTCCGTTGGACTCTTTGAAGAAAGGCGACGTGTCTTTTTTGAAGTTATTAAAATTTTTCCACGTTGCTTCCGTTCCGTCCCACGCACCGCGCGCAACGGCCCACTCTTTACTGACCACATACCCCCACCGCGCCAAAATGGACAAGAACGGCGCAAACGGGCGTTTGAGCGTGATAACCACGTTATCCCCGTCCACGCGCACCGCGTCCGCGGCTTCTTGAAAGTTAACGACAATATTTCCGTCCGCGTCGCGGGTGGAAGAAACGCCTAAAATCGGCTCTAAAAGTAAACTGGACGGACCGCCGGACACGTCAGACAAAATAAAGCGCAAAATGGAATAGCGCACATCTTCGGGCGTGAGTTCTTCGCCGTTGTGAAATTTTACCCCTTTGCGGATAGGGAACGTGTAAGTCGTTCCGTCTGCGGAAATCAGGCCGTTTTCTTTGGTGGGCACTTGGGTAGATAAGGACGGCTCAAACGCGGTGAGCGCACTACCCTTAAATTTTAAGAGCGTGTCATAGACGTTAATGAGCATTCCGTGCGTTACGCCGTCGTAGGAGTAAACGGGGTCCAACGATTCCATTTCCCCTTTATGCGCCACAACAAGCGTGTCGTTTACCTGCTCTTGCGCGCACCCGAAACATAAACATAAAAGTAAGCCCAGCAATAATTTTTTCATTTTATCCTCACTATATAACTTGCGCCGCCGTGATTAAACCACACGTCGGCAAATTCGTTTGCGTCGTAACTGCATAGCACTTTCGGCTCGGTCTGCGCCGCCGGATCGGCCACCAACACGCGCCCGTTTTCCCATCCGCGCACCACGACTAAATGGCCGCCCGTGCGTTCTTGCGGCGCGCCGGAGAGTTCGCCCTTTTCAAAAGCGATACTCGCCACTACTAAACTGTGCGGCGTAACAAATTCATCTAATTCGGCTAACGCGGTAAACCGCCTGAAAAACGCTTGCGCCCCGAACGAAGATGCCCCCGCCACATTAAACAGCCAGTTGCCGTAAATATCGTTTTTTTGGTCATACACGCGGGTCAAAACTTTTTCCAACGTCGCGCTAAACCCGAGCGATTTTAACGCCATATATACGCCAGTCGGGCTGCAAATGCGGTGCTTGTCAGGTGAGTTTTGCACCATTTGCGAACAGGGGAAAACGGTAATTTTCCGCTCGCCCGAAGGCAACGCGCGCGCTAAAGACGGCTCGCGCGTAGCGGGGCTATCCGCTGCGCTTGCGCTCACGAGCAGCAACTCCGCTTCCCCATACAATTTAACGCGGTAGCGGTAGGCCTGCGCCGGACGGGATAACACCAGTTCGTCAATTTTCACTTCGCCGAAAGCATTTGTTTGCGGCGCGAAACTCGTGTAAATATGGGGCGAGAGTAAAGCCAACTTAAAAAACGGGCTCCACGCATTATCCGCGCGGACTTGCACTTCTAGTAGCGCGCATCCGTCTGCCGCCATACGCGCGTTAAGGCTAAGCACCAGCGAAGTAAACGCGCGCGACGGGCGGAACACGCGGGAAGTCAGCGCGGTAACTTCGTCGCTGAAATCACGTGCTTCAATATCCGAATCGGTATGCAAATAATTGTACGCCATGCGTATGTTGCCCTACACAAAAAATCGGGGCATCCGGACTCGAACCGGAAGCCTCCCGCTCCCAAAGCGGGCGCTCTACCACTTGAGCCATGCCCCGTTATAACTATTGTAACAATTTTATAAACAAAAAATAAATTCGACCCGAAAAACCCGCCCGCCAAAACAAAAGGCCGCCCCTTTCGGGGTAGGCCGCAGCGCACACGGGAGTCCCCGCAAACCCGCTTGATTTTTCCTAGGTTTATGGTATATAGTTTATCTATAACAAACTATACCCGAAAGGGAAAGCGCAAGGAGTTTTTATGTTGGGTGCGATTTGCGGGGATATTATCGGATCCCGTTTTGAGTGGAACAATATTAAACGGAAAGATTTTGATTTGTTTACGTCTGCGAGTCAATTTACGGATGATACCGTGATGACGTGCGCGGTGGGCGTGGCGTTACTGGACCACCTACAAAATCACACCGATTTGAGCCAAAATGCGGTGCGCTATATGCAAATCTACGGCCGTAAATATCCCGACCGCGGCTATGGCGAGCATTTCTACCGATGGCTTCACACCCGCAATCCCGAGCCCTACAACAGTTTCGGCAACGGGGCCGCCATGCGGGTAAGCCCGTGCGGTTTTTTGGCTAAAACCCTAAAAGACGCGCAAGATTATGCCAAGCAAGTTACACAGGTATCCCATAATCACCCCGAAGGGATTCGCGGCGCACAGGCCGTGGCGAGTGCCGTATTTTTAGCCAAAGCCGGCAAAACCAAACAGGAAATTGCCGCCTATATCAACGCGCATTATTATGCGCTTGATTTTACCTTGGATGACATCCGCGACACCTACGAATTTGACGTATCTTGCCAAGGCAGCGTGCCGCAAGCCTTACAAGCATTTTTTGAGTCGGACAGTTTTGAAGATGCTATCCGCAACGCGATTTCCATCGGCGGGGACAGCGACACGATAGGCGCCATAACGGGCGGCGTAGCGGAAGCCTACTACGGCGTCCCAAAAACCCTTACCGACAAAATATATGCGGACTATTTGGATGATTTTTTACGAAAATCAATAGACTTTTTCTATAAACAAACCCTGTTAAGAGGATAGGCTTTGTGGGGAAAGTTGGGCAAAAAATTTAACCGGTTTAATTTAACAGAAAAACCCTTTTACTTTTTATAACGCCACTTATATCCACCTGCTTTGGAGCGTATACCTTTGCAAACGCTAGTAATATTAGATGAATTAATTCCAAGTTTTCTTCCAGCATCGGAAATAGAAATAAATTCTTTGATTACAGTTCCCGTACGGGGATCAAGCATTTCAACTTTTCTACAACGTGTCTGAGTAGATTTTCCTATCGCACATTTTGGGCAACCCGTACCATTTGTTCTATGCGATATAGTTGCTTCCCATTCGTGCCCGCACGTTGAACACAACCACCATGCTTTACGACTTACCCCGATAGAAACCATACTTGGCTTAAAATGACCATTTTTAGTAGGGTGCCATTCTCTGGCTAAATCGGGTCGTAAATCGGCTAAAGAATTTTTCTTTAAATCGGTCATATATTTCCTAATTTCATATTTATCGCGTTCTATATTGATGTCTATAGGAGCGTATACATAAGATGGAAATAGAGCGGTTTTGGAAGTTATTTCCGATACTAAGATTCGAATCGCTTTATCTAATGCTTGCGTTGTATCCCCTAAACCGGGCACATGATAAACAAAATCAGCAGTTTGTTGTTGTTCTTTATATTGCGCAATATTTGCTTCTTTAATGCGAATAAGTTTAATGTGGTGTTGTTTACAAATTTCATATTTTTTTATTTCGCGTTTTATTTTTTCTCGTTTATGATAAAATATGCCGTCGTATTCTATAGCAGTTTTGATAGACGGTATATAAATATCTAACTCCATACTGTTGGTAAAAATATCTTTATAACGATTAATAGCATCAGAAAATACTTTTTTCACATAATAAAAAACGGCTTGCTCTGAAAAAGACGTTTGCCGTCCACTATTGCAAATGGGGCAATTAGTCCCATGGGCGCGGTGCAATATGGTCGCCCGATACTCATGCCCTTTCGGACATTTCCACCACACTTTTTTTGCAGTTCCATAAGGCACAGAGTCAGATGTAAGCGTATTTTTAGTCGGGTGCCATTCTTTGGCTAGTTGTGGGTGGGTGGTTGTCAAATCATTTTTCCCTTTTACTACTACTTTATTAGAACAACAGGGACATTTTCTTCCAAACTTTCTATTACTGATTTTTGCTTTCCACTCATATCCACAAGCCACGCATTTCCACCATACGGATTTACTGCTCGCCGGAGTAAAATCTTGTGGAGTTAAGGGATAATTTCTTTCATAATTCCACTCTTTCAATAGCAACGAATCCGTAATACATCCGTTCTTCTTAAGGAATGTTGCTTTATGACCTTCTACCCGTTTCTTTGCATTGCATTTTGGACACCCTGCATTTCTACCTGTTCTTGCTTGAATTGCAGTTTGATAACTTGTTTGACAAATAGCACATTTCCACCAAACTCTCCGACCGCTTCCAAGAGTAAAATCCGTTGGTGTTATATCATTATTTTTTTTCGTATCCCATTCTTTCGCCAAATCGGGGCGTAAAGTGGCTAAATCGTTAAAACCCGCTAAAACATGCCTACCGGAACAATATGAACATCCGCTGCCATTTGTTCTTTTATCTATCGTTTTTTGATACTCATGCCCTTTTGAACATATCCACCATGCTTTCTTATTGCTATGTAAAAGCAGGGTTTTGGGATCTAAATCTTTATTTCTTTTCCAATCCCATTCCTTCATTAATTCCAAATCTTCGCTGATATACTTTTTAGGCATAATGGACATCCGTTAGGTGTAATAACTCTATTATAGCATTGTATTAAAAGTTCACTGCGCTAGCTGTGACATGACCTTTTTGAACTTTGAAAGGAATTTATAGAATACAGATTTTTTCCGCGGGATTTTTGTTATAGTTTTTCTGCCATTTTTCTGCCAAGTAGCTTCATAGTTTTTATATTTTTTGTTATTAGAATTTTCAGTTCCTCGACGAGAAAGTATAAAAAGGAGTTGTTCGGTGAAAAAGGGCGGTTTTTAGGGCCTAAAATTGCGCGGGAAAAGTGATTTTGTCGACGAGAAAAAATTAGGCCCCGCGATTGCGGAGCCTAAAATTTCCTGCGCCCAACGTCTCCTCGATACCACGACGAGTCGGTCCTTATTCAATCCGATATTTCTTATACAAAAACTACTGAAAACGCTTAAATTTTAAGGAATTTTTATATTTTCAAAAGACTTATTTCCCTTGACCGTATCCTTCGTAGTAGTAGGATTGGTCTATGCCTTTGAAGATAACTTCGCGGTCTTCGGTTTTATCGGTCAGATTCGGCTCTAAAAGGGCGCGTAATTCCAAATCATTGACCGGACTGCGCTCCATGGCCTGTAAGTAGAGATCTTTGTCCACGTTTTGCCAATTCACTACCTTGCCCAAGTTCTTTTTGAGGATTAAATCGAGCCAAATGCGAGTGGAACGTCCGTTGCCTTCCATAAACGGGTGGGCGATGTTCATTTCCACGTACTTGGCGATAATTTGGGCAAACGTGCTTTCCGGCATTGTATCAATGGCTTTGAGCACATTTTTTAGGTAAAGACTATTAGCAAAACGGAACCCGCTTTTAGAAATGTTTTTCTCGCGGATTTGACCTGCGTAAGGATATAATCCTTGGAACAAATAAGCATGGATTTGTTGTAGGCCTTTAGTTGTGCCTACTTCCACGTTTTTAATATCGCCCGATTCATATAGCCTGCGAGCATAGCCCCAACTGGTAGCATCTATTGCGTTTTGTTTCATGGGTTTTTCCTTCTTGTAGTGTAGCATAAATAACTTGCTATTTCTTCATCAAATCCCCAAAATCTAAACCGACTTGTTTGCACGTTTTGTTACCTTCACAGACCGTTTTTTCTTCTACTCTTGCTAACGTCATTCCGCGCTTGGGTAGGTTCATGACCGCTTTGTGTAGAGTGCGCGGGGCTAAATGGGCATAAATCTCAGTCATTTGGATACTACTATGGCCCAATAATTTAGACACCGTATAGAGTTCCACCCCATTTTGCACCAGTTGGCTAGCGAATGTATGGCGCAGTTTGTGCAGGAAACTATCCACTCCTGCCGCTTTGGCTACTTCTTGATAAAAGGTTGTTAAATAATCGGGGTTACAGCGGTTCCCTTTCATGGGCTGGCATACAGTGACCACGTATTCGTGTTTAGCGCGTTTATGGGCCTTTTCTAGGGCATTTCTAAGGTCTTGTGTCATGGGTACAAAGCGGTGGTTTTCTGTCTTATTAGGGGCAATATACAGTTGGTTGTTGGCAAAATCAACATCTTCCCACTTTAAATTAGCCATTTCTCCTCGGCGAAGTCCGGCATCTGCCCCCAGTAATACCACAATCTTCCACGCTTCAGAGGGGCAAGCGGCTAATAGTTTGTCTATTTCTTCCGGGGTGTGGAACACAACTCTACCCCGGGCTGTCTTAATCTT
>Ga0310690_10007636_pt1 | contig 13874 bp, 10 predicted proteins | sample AusTroGonzalo_MG_2_FD_207661 | JGI IMG/M metagenome (GOLD analysis project Ga0310690, IMG submission 207661) | Bovine rumen microbial communities from tropical cattle in Woodstock, Queensland, Australia - Gonzalo_04 (v2) (version 2) | ecosystem: Host-associated > Mammals > Digestive system >... | reverse complement strand
TGAATCCTATGCGGCCGGTAATGCCACAGCCGCTGAGGTGTTGGCGAAAATCGAGGAGGCTGAGGATGCCATCGACAAGTTCTACAAGTCGATGATCACGAACGACTTCACCCAGCCGCTCAACTTCCTTCTCTGGCCTGTCGATTCCGTTGATGTCCAGGGTGTTAGCACCCACAACTTCTACTTCGAGTATCCGGGCGAGGACGACAACCCCTTCAGCTATGCCCTCTATGCTACCAGCACCTCCACCTTCACCCCGTGGACGGGCTGTCAGGATGGCGGCACGGGCAAGGGCGACTCGGGCGTGATGGCCTGGTGGCTTGACAACTCTACGAACGTTTGGCTCTACATGCAGGCCGACGGCGTCTTCCACCCCATGCCCACGCTCTATCCCTCTGTGCTCTTCAGCGCTCCCGAGGACGGCGTCTATGTCTGGCGCAGCAGCGTCAGCAGCCGCGACGAGAACCGCAAACTCAAGAACCGTGGCGACCTCTGGTCGGCCGTCTATTACATCTCCGGCGAGGAGGGCACCATCAGCCAGATTGGCGAGAACGCCGTCTATAACTGGGGAACCGATCCCTCCGACTTCAACTTCTACATCAATCTGAAGGCTGGCGACCAGGTGGCCCTCGTGGCAGGTATTAACCAGACGAATGGTAACGCCCTCTCAAGTGTCGATACCCTCTATGTGCTGGGCCAGAAGGACGAGGAGAACGTATGGACCAAGGCCGATGCCGATGCCAGCGGACTGCTCTTCTTCAACCCCTACATCCCCGCTGAGGAGTGGACGGGTCTTGACGAAGCCATTCAGGCCGTTGTCGCCGTACTGGCTGACAACGAAGCAAAGAAGGGCGACGGCTTTGGCGAGTATCCCGAGTCGGCCTTCAACGCCCTCGATTCCATCCGTGGCCTGGGCGCTCGTATGCTCTCTGCCAGCGTAGCCTCGCAGCCCGAAGTTGACGCCATGGCCGCCAAACTCATGGGAGCCATCGAGACCTTCTACAACTCGGCAGGCTATGCCCTTGCCATCGGTGTGGAGGAAGCTCCCAACGACTCCACCATCTTCATCAATCACCAGTACATGCCCAGCGGACTTTATTACATCCGCGACATCGCTAGCGGACTCTATGCCACTGCTCCCTCCGGCGAGGGTGACAAGCAGGCCGTGCCTCTGGCCGAGCTCATGGACGAGACCATGACCGTGCAGAACGCTCAGGTATGGCACTTCGCCTATAACGAGAAGTACTGGACCTACAGCGTTGTCTCCCACGGCAACGACGGCACGGTGTGGACCATTGAGGACGAACTCGCACAGTCCAGCGACAACACCATCTATCAAGGCTACTACCACTTCGGCGAGAGCGGCACCGCCCGCTGGGGCAACAGCCTCTATCTGGCCGACGACGGCGTGGCCGTGTGGCGCACCTTCCGCATCTACACCAACGGCAGCCGCTATAGCATGACGGCCGCCAGCGACGGCAACTGGATATATACCTTCGGTGCCAGCGGTATGACCGTGGCTCGCGTCGATATCACCGGAGCCCTCAACTTCGCTTTCGAACTTATCCCCTTCGACGACGGCACTGGTATCGTCGGCCCCGCAGCCGATGCCTCGGCAGCCTCGCAGAAGATCTATAACCTGCAGGGCGTCGAAACCGGCACTATAGAGCGCGGCATCAACATCGTCCGCACCGTCCGTGCCGACGGCACCGTCAAGGTTACGAAAGTCTTTGTCCGTTAAGCTGCGGCAAAATACAAGCCGTGAGGCTTGTCGTTATTCTAATATGTTTTTATTTGGTTCTCCGTGGGACGCCATCCGCGTCCCACGGCTTTTTTTGTAATGTATTCTTACTTTGAGGCCACAAAAAGCAAATCAAGTTTATAGTTGTCGTTTATCTCCGTTTGGGTGTCATAATATCGTTAGTCTAAATCTCTATGACCTCCTTACCATCATAAAAATCTTCTATAGTTTGCACAATAGCCTTTGATGTGGAAAATTGGATATAATTACCATGTCGGCCTTTTTCAATAGCCCTCACAAATGATACCAGTTCATAACGGATGCCCTCACCATCAAGTTGGTAGAAGTAACGTTGATTACGATTGGCATCTTCGAAACGAATTTCGAAATAATCCATCTTCCACCACGGGGCAGGCACATAAACATAACCCTCCGTACCACTAATGATAAGCTCACCTTCGCTCTTGACACCTTTGCCAATCATAATAGAAGCTACTGCCTTATTATAAACGAATGCTATTTTAGTGAACCCATCAAAAAGCAACTCACGATTGATATAGTTTGTAGTGATAATTTTACTTCGATATTCCGTTCCCAACAATTGGAATACAGGTAGCATAGCCGTAGGTCCCCAGGCACAGATACTGTTTTGTTTGTCGCCTAAGTCCATGTTGTCGTTTGTCTCCATATCCTGAAGGCTCGTGCAAACGGAATCCACAGACACCACACGCCCTATCTTGCCACCTTTCAATAATAGTATAAGGCGATTATAAGCCATACAATAAGCCGTTTTAATGGCATCCACCAAAACGAGACCACGTTCTTGGGCCAATTTTTTCAATTCATTAAGTTGTTCAACTTTCAGCACAATAGGTGACTCACATAGTACATGCTTACCGTTATGCAACGCTTCGCGGATATACTCATAATGTAAGGAGGGATGTGATGCAATATATATGGCATCCACATTATTTAATAAGTCAGTGTAGTTATCGGTAAACATACTGACATTTGGGAACTCGGTTGCAAACCGAGTTTTGTCATTTGTATATGCCCCAACGATTTCCAGACCGTTCACGAATTCGGCTTCATGTGCATACTTGCGTATTCCTTCATATCTTCCTACTAAACCGAATCTGATGGAATTCTGCTTAGTCCGCAGATTCGTACTCGAGATACCCTCTGTACGATCCAAATAGATGACCTCACAATACTCTTTCAAATAATCAAACTTCCCAATCCAGTCTCCACCTACGACAAAAACATCCACATCATATCTTTGGATATCATCTATCTTTTGGCCCTCGTACTCTTCGACGATAATTATGTCTGCCAACCCTGTTCTCTTCACGGACTCCATTCGCTCTATCAGACTTTGCTTCACATTTATCTTTCCCCGTGACTTGTCAAAGTCTTCTGCCGTAACTCCGACAATCAGATAATCACCCAAAGCTCGTGCTCTTTCCAATAGACGGATATGACCATAATGAAGAAGGTCGAATGTCCCGTAAGTAATGACTTTTTTCATGTCAGATGAATTTCTTTTCCCGTAAATCTAAAAATGTGTTTATCAGCTTATCGTAGTCCGATTCAGAGAGAAAACCAATGTGCCCTACGCGAAAAAGGGCTTCTTTCATGTCACCACCGTTAGGGCATACCCACATACCATACTCATCCTTGAGCTTTAGGAAAATTCTAAAGGCAGACTGGGTGGTAGGATGCAATGGGGTAACAGCATTGCTTAAGCTTTCGCTGAATATCTCGAATGGCAAATTGAACTCCTTCAATTTAATGCGGAAATAATTTGCCAGATGTGCTGTACGTACTATCTCTGTTTCAGCACCACCAGCACTGTCAATCTCTTTCAAACGGGCATGTATCTGGCGCAACACTCCCACGGCAGGCGTCCAAGGCGTTTGGCCACGTTCCTGGTTCTTTAAGGCCAATTTAAGGTCGAAATACTGGCAGCAGCATTTTGTTCTCTCAATTCGTTTCAAGGCAGTTGGAGCAAGCACTATAATCGCAATACCCGGAGGGCAAGCCAACGCTTTTTGGCTTCCCGTTATCATCACGCCTGCATCCAGTTCCGTCATATCAAAGGGATCGGCAAGGAAACTGCTGATAGCATCTACTATCATAAAGCATCCATTACGCTTGCAGAAATCACTCACCAATTTAGCATCATAAAGAACGCCTGTAGAAGTCTCATGGTTTTGGAAGAGAAATGCCGTATATCCTTTGCCCTCGTATGGTGTTAAATGCTCTGGTTTTAAAGCCTTACCCTTCTCCATCTTGATTTCTGTAAACGGAATCTCATGGAGGGTCAGCAGTTCCACAAAGCGCTCACCAAAGCTACCGCCATTGATAACAAGCGCCTTGTCTTCCTTTGTTAGGCAGTTTATAATGGCCGTTTCCATCCCGCCAGAGCCGGAGCAAGTCATAAAAGCTACTTGGCTGTCTTCTAAAGCATGCACTAACTTCTTAACGAGCCGTTCATTCTCCAGCATCATTTCGGAGAACTCCGCCGTTCTGAAATAAGGCACTTGCTCTGCACCTATGGCTCTGACAGCATCGCACGACTGTACGGGACCAACTGCAAAATTAAACATATTATCCACGTTTGTATAGATACACGTCATATGCAAAAGGCTCGTTCCAGTATCCTGGAAGAGGATCCCTTGTAAACAGCACATCGCAATGGTGCTTTTCGGCAAGCCTTAAAAAACACTCCTTATGGTAAAACTGATGTGGTGTGTCCTTATACTTTTCATCGTAATTCTCAATAACAGTTCTTCGATAAGAGAGAAATGCTTCCTTCTGTTGTGGGTCAAATAAATCGAATATGGCCACACTGTGGTTCGCTTTCTCTAACATCTTCTCTACTACATCCAGACCAAATTCTTCACTATCGAAATACTGGAACACACTTCTGCAATAGACGCAGTCGTATTTTTCCCGTACATCAAGATTTTTCGCGTCTGTGCAATAAAGTTCCTTTACTTTTGCTGAGATATAGGGTGGACGAAGGATCTTCTTAGCTGAATAAATCAATGGAGCAGAATAATCAAGCCCACCAAGGATGAATTCTTCTTCTTGACTCCCAATATAGTAAAGATAGGCACCGCTGCCACAACCAACTTCAAAAAAGGAACTCGGCTTAGCTTTGGAAAACATAGCCATTTTAAACAGATTGGCTTCAAATTGTTTTACCATGCATTGTTCATTTCCAGAGTTGTCGGTGTAATTGGTGATTCCCATCAAACTTTTGAGGAAAAAGAAGATTTCCTCTCTATTTCCTCCTTCAATCACATCAGGTGCAGTCCTATTATTCCAAATAGATTCCCATTTTCCCATTATATGCCTTTTTTATCGATACTTAAAAATTTTCATTATATCATCTGAAAACTGCATGATGCTGTTTGTTCGTTAGACTGAAAGAGGTGTACAACTTTAGGTTAGCATCATTAAAAACTTCTCAGCACACCATAGTTGCCATTTCTGGTTACCTGTGAGTTGATCCATGGGGATATCTTCCCGGAAATATCCACCCTTCTTCGGCCCGTCCCAGTCTTTGAAAATCGAATCTACCGGGCGTGGCATAGTAATCTTGAAAGGTATTTCAAGATCTGGATATTTTAAGGCAAATAGTCCACGAATAAGATACTTAGGCTCACCGTTGCGCACACGCTCCAGATCAAGGGGCTCTGCCATTACCAACTTCACATACGGGTCATAATAAGGTAACCAGGCTGCACCAAAAGCATTCATGTATGAACTGCTGCTCTCAATGGAGAAGATTTCGTCTACAAACTTCATGTAGTCAATGGTGTCAGCACCTGTGCGGTAATGTTCAAAGAGCTCAGACTGGTCCACAGGGTTCTTAAGCACCAATCTCGGATCTAAAAAGGTAAAATGTTTGACAAAGGCATCAAAAGTCCACTTGGGCGAAATCAGTTTGTCCATGCCGCCAAAGATAAGGTCGGCACTCTCACCCACAATCATCAGCTGGACACCATCTTTCTTGGCCATCTCCGCGGCCTTATAAATTTGTGGTTCAATAGAGTGTACCGGAGCAAACTTATGTCGCATCACAATGGGGGTGTATTTCTCGTAGTCCTCCATCGTGATATCAACCAAATGATGGTTCAGCTGGAGCTTCTTACAGTAGGTTTTGGCACGCGCTAAATCGGCATCAAAAACACCAGATGCAGAATTAAAAGTGTAGGCATGACTACCTGGCTTCAGATAAGTAGCTGCGCTGGCACTATCCATACCGCCAGAGAGCAGGATGCCGATGTTATCATATTTCCGGTACAGTTCATCGAACTGTTTCTGAATCTCCCGGTCAATATCTTCGGAAGTCCTGACCGGAATACGATCCTTATCCTCTACAGGACGGAAGTACTTGTGCTGAAACCCCTCAGCAAAATCAACACCATCTTTCCAGATATAACGGAAAGCAAGATACGAACTCAAGCAGAAATCTTTGTTAACCATATCCCTTTTGTTTTACATATTGAAATGATTCTCTTCAGCGTCTTCAACTTCCTTACCAACAGCCCAGCCACGGGTGTGCTGAAGAGCTTCTGTTATCTTAGTAGAGGAAATGCCTTTGGTATAAGGGAAGTATACTATTTTAATACCTTCTTTTGCAAACTCCTCTTCATATTGTTTCCATTTTTCCGCTCCATACCAGTCATCACCTACAAAAAGAATAGTTGCCCCAAGTTTCTTGCAGGCTGCGAGCTTGTCCATATCGTACTGGGGAACTACCGCATCAACAAACTTGATGCTTCTTACAATCTCTGCACGGTCAGAGTAAGGAATCATGGCATGCTTGCCTTTATAGAGAACCAGTTCATCAACTGTTACGCCTACAATTAATTTGTCGCAAAGACCCTTTGCATTTTTAAGCAAAGTCAAGTGACCAATGTGAAAAAGGTCAAAAACTCCTGTTGTATAGCCAATTACCATATCGATATTATTTCTTATTCCAAATTGCCAAAGTTTATCAGGGAAAAAGGCGAGTTGCTTACTCGTTTTTCTTCTGGTGGTGGCGTCATATAATCACCAAACCAGTGAGTCAGGACAGCGTCATAATCCTTTGTCCCCCACACCTGAATGCTTTCAAAATCATATCTGGCTCTTTCTGTAAACCATTTCTTGGGCATGCCATAGCGGCTTTTTAATGGATGTATATAGTAATATATCCCAATCGGAATAAGGCATAACGTCCTCACTAACCTGTCACTTGTATTTGAACTCCTTTTAACATATACATTTAACAGCGAGAACACGACCTTTGTAGGAATCTTCGACAATAGACTGAACCAATATCTTTTCAAACCCCTGCAAGTCTTTTTCCCGACTTCGGACCATAGAATCTTTCTGCAACAATAACAGTAGCCATTCTGAAACATTTGTCCGAACAACGATTTGGGCACATCATCAAGGGGAAACACATCTATAAAAATACCTGTCTGACATTTCAAGTGTTCTTGCCCTACTCTTATATATTTTGTTCCCGTTCTTCTTATTTTTCCATATCCCCAACGGTAATACGGGTCAGTAGTATGATCCTGAAAGTAGCATATATCAGGGTTTAGCTTGTTTCTCAACTTCTTGAATTTTACATAATCCTCCCTGAGCATGCATATATCCACATCATCATCCCAAGGTATAAACCCTTTATGGCGAATGGCACCAAGCATGGTGCCGCCCACCACCACATAGTTGATGTCGTTTTCATTACATACTCTATCGAATTCTTCTAACATCTCCAGCTCAATAAGCTGCAATGTCCTAAGCTGTGCTGATGTCAGTTCTCCATTTTTATATTCCATAAATCATCTCATCAAATACCTATAACGTTGTTACCGTATTCGTCATCGTTTTTCGTAGCGTCAACATTTTTCGTTTTGACGCCGCAAAGATAGTAAAAAAGTGTGTGAATCATCGGAATATCTGTGTTTTTTTGCGTTTCCACTGATTAACCCACAAGGAGATTCCGAATTAATACTTTTTTGTGTTGTATGGTGTTCGTAGCGCAACGTTCTCGTTATCATTTGAAACAGTATTAGTGGTTCAATTATTTTCCAGCAGCCTGATAAAAATTGTTTGTTCTCTTTTTTTCGGGAGAAATAACCCGATATGAATACAAATAATGGCATTGTAAACATACATATCCAATTCCATACGACTGTACATCCTCGAATATTGGAAAACTGATTTTGTGAAAACACATGACAAGTAATAACTAATACCATTAGCCAATACTTGACAGAATCTGTTTATCATTTCTGCTTGCCATATTACAAAGTTGCGGAATTTTTCTCAAATACGCAAATTATGCTTAAAGACTTAAGCTTTCTTGATAATAACAGCCTAAACATCATCATAGAAAAGCTGCCGCACATAGACCAATACATTATCAGGAATGTTTCAAGGCTTGTTGGTGTTTCGTATCGCAGCGTTTAAGCTCTTCGCTTTTCTTAATCAGATAATCCGCCACAGCTTCTGCTGCATGTCCTTGGTTTTGCCAGTAGGTGTCACGGGTTGACTTGATGGATGCAGCATATTTATCGCTGCCTATCAGTTCAGTTATCATCTTGCCCACCGATGGAATATCTACTTCTTTCAGCTCCTTTCCCAAATTTGTTAATATCACTAAGGTTCTGTTGGAATCATCCAACCATGCTTCATCCGTCATCTGTATGTCGGGTGATCCTCCTACATAAATCACGGGCTTGCCAAAGACAAAGGCATAGTCGAATAGTACGCCCGAAAAGTCGGATATCAGTATGTCGGAAACGTTAAGTATGTCAAAGTTGTCGGCATCGCGGTTCCAGTGGAAGTGTTTGCTCTCTGGATATTTAGCCTGAAGTCTTTCCATTAGCGGCTTTTCAGAGATGAACGATTGTGGATGGGGTCTTAGCGTGATGTCAAAGTTTGTGGCTATCAGGCTGTCAAGAAGAGTTTCGCCAAATCGGTTCAGCAGGCTGCAGGCTCCCCACGACGGAGCCACCAGCACGGTGGTGCCTTCATGTCGGGGGGCAGGAGTCTGCGCTTTCCGTTTCAAGAGCAGGTCCATATAGGTTTGTCCCACAGTCACCAATTCCTTTGAAGCAGACCCGAAATTGGCTTCCAGCTCGCGGTGCATCGGCATGAAAAGGTCTGAGGAAAACAGGATGGCGTCGTAGAATGCCGTGCCGAACATGCGGTATGCGATGCCTGGTCCCAGTGCGTGCGTGATGTGAACGTACCAGTCCACGCTCTTGCTGCGCTTCCATTGATACACGCCAAGTCCGGGCGTAGTGGAGAGGCAGATGCGGGCATTCAGGAGATTCAGCCGTGCGTAGGCCTTGTTGCCTAAGCCGATAACTTTGGTTTCCACAAATTCATAGGATTCTTTCAGTAGCGGGTCGTCGTCTGAACCAGCCAAGTAGGTGGCGTGTACCTTTCGTTTCTCTAATTCATCGAGGATGCCCTTGAAGGTGGTCCAGTAGCGTTTGTCCTCGCCGTAGATAACAATATCCTTCTTGGCCGTATCCATTTTTGCCCCTCCCGGGCTAAGGTATTTCATTTTCATGAAAAGCTTTCGGACTCCAAACCACAGGGCCGAAAGAAGTCCTGTGGCTAAAGAGAACAACATGGCACCCGTGCCCGGGTCTATATAAGCTAAAGTCATAGTCAATGTCCTCCTTTCAGTTTATTTGGTGCCAAGATGCTTCCATGATTTCATATCAAAGAAGTTGTCTCCCTGCAGATTCCAACACTGTCCAGGCTCGAATCGGTACCCGTTGTTCCTCCATGTTCTCCAGTTGGTGGCAAGCACGTAATGGTCTTTTTCATGCTTGGCATCGTCGGTCACAGCATGTCCCGTAAAGGGGTTCACGGGGTTTTCAATCAGATCCTTGAATGCCAGGGTAGGTGTGTCGGCATTAGTCATAAAGACTGAGTCGGTACGTATTTCCCCGTTGCCACCGAAGTCCTTCACCATCAGCAAGGCATGGAAACACATGAGGTCAACGGGGGTATTATTCCTGTCCTTGGTTATCAGGTTGTCAAAGATGTTCAGTTGTTGCTCGTGGTCACTCACGATGATGATGCGAGTATTGTCATACACCCCCTGCTCGCGCAGGTAGTCAAACCAGGCACCTAATTTCATCATCGATGCCATATTGACATGGTAGTGCGCCATCTGTCTGGCATTTCCCATTTTCGCTGTCCTGCCGTTCAGGGTGAAGCGGTCTTCATGGGTTGCGTCATAGGCCGTGTTATCCACTTCTGTCGCTGGCTCGTATTCTGGTTCAGAGAGCAGTGTGGGGCTGTGTGCCATCAGGCTGTAGTACATCAGGAAGTGGTTCTGATCCGAGTCGTCGCACTTGCTCATGTCAGGAAGAGATGTAAGGGCAGTATTCTCGCGCTTGAAGTAGGCATCTGTGCCTCGTGCCTTCGACTTGTTTTCCTGTATCTGTGCCGTTTTCGATATCCTTTCGGGATTGGTGTCTTGATAGGAACCATTGTCATAGAACCAAGGCTGAACAATCAATGGCAACGTTTTCATCAGAGAGTATCGGAAGAAGTTACATTGCCAAATTGCAATCTTCCCGTCATCGCCCACTAATTTGAACAGTTCCTTGTAGGCTTTGATGCCGGGATAGCCGTCATAGATGGACAGGTCGGGTGATGGGACGTATCCTGCGCCTGGCGGGTCGGTCACCACGACGTCGTACCCCGACTGACTAAACAGCACGGGCATCACCTTCAGTGCTTCGTCGTGCTTGTCCTTCAGCAGCATGGTGTCGCGCTCGTTCATCAGCATGGGCATGTATTCGTAGCCTCCATACAGGGCCGGGCCTCCCGAATTGGTCTGTGCCCCGTACGACAGGGTGTTAGGATAAAAAGTAAAACCGCTGAACTGCTGCTTCAATTCGGGTTTCTCATTGAAGATATAGGGCATAAAGCCGCCGATGCCACGATCCAGCATCAGCACCACCACGTTCTTGCCGTTACGGCTGAAATGGAAATCGGGCAGCTGCGCCAGTTCCGGGGCCTCGGTCTTCTTCGCCTGCATCAAATTGCCGGCAATGCGCCACAGGTTGTAGCCGAACATGCCTATTAAAACCAGGAGGACAATTGCCTGGAAGGCCCTGACGGCTTTCCGTCTCTCCTGCCAGAGGATGAATAGCATAATGATGAGGCCGAAACCTACTAACAGGTTGCGTCTGACCGAAGGCCAGAACAGCAAGGGGTTGTCTTCGAAGATGAGGAACGGACTGATGTTGCCTAAGTTACGGCCAAAGAACATGTAGTTGGTAATCATCACCAACGAGAACGACCACATCAGCACCTCGAAGAAGCGCTTCGACTTGCTGCCTGCTAAGTAATAGAAAACCGAAGGCCACACCACACAGGCACCCACACCTAACAGCACGGCATAGAACAGGTGCTTGAAGGGCGACATGTATTCGGCATTGGTTATGAATGACACGGTAGAGTCGTCTATCACCGCTGAGGGGATGAGTGCTCCCGTGAGTACCGCCATCGTGAAGCAACCCAAGAGGAAGACACGCTTGTCGGGTTCTGTATTTATCTTCCCAAGAAGGCTGTTTGTTATGTAGTCTTTGAGTTTCGACGGCTGTTTCGACTTGGCTGGGCGTTTCATCTTTTCGGCACGTTTCATCACGATGTTCTTGCCTAATGAGAAGATCTGGTTCAGTATCCAATAGAAGACCAGGCCTGCCGGTGAATTGTAGAGAAGAGCCAGGAAGATTACCGCCAGGGCGTAGAACTGTACCTTGTAACTCACCGACGAAGTGCCTTTCAGATAGACAATCCCGCTCACCACATTGATGCTGGTCATCAGTATCGGCAGCAGGTTGATGGTCAGCCCACCTAGGGTGAGCAGCCCGTCTGGTGTGCCTAAGTCAGTAATGGGGCCGAAAGAAACGCCTCTCAAATAAGGTGTTTCGGAAAGTATGTTGTAGGCAGCGGTGAAGAAAGGAATCTGCAGCAGTAGCGAGATGGAGTTGCGCAGTGCGAACCACGGGCTGTAGCCACAAAGACGGTAGTAGGCCTGCGTCATCATGAAGCGCTCGTCGCCGTGGAACAAGCGCTTGATGCGGTCGAGCTCCGGACGCATCTTCTGCTCCAACAATCGGTTTTCACGTTGGATGGCATCAGCCCGCAGATAGAGGGGCAAGCTGAGAAAATTTACGGCAAGGCTCAAGGGGATGATGGCCCATGCTACATCTCCACCCGTGATGAGAATCGACAATCTGAATAGAACTTCAAATAAAAGTACCAGTGGCTCAATGAAGAGCTGATACAATATGTTAAGTATAATCATGGTGCTGGGGTAACGGTATAACTATATCTCTTACCTGCTTCCCACTTGTGAGAAGAAGTATAATCGTATAGATTGTAGGTTTTAGTCTCCGTTACATCGGTATTGCTCACCATCGTAAGCTGTATTTCCATCAAACCGTCAATGCACCGCTGGGGAATAACGAGCAGCTTATACAGATGGTTGTCTTCGGCATCCAACGATGTGTTTTCGTGCAGCTCGCCCGTTACCACCATGTCTTGGCGATCTTCCATAAATTCTTCAGGCCAGGCATTGGTGCGCCAGTCGTCGCTGACAGGAATGGCATTCAGGTCGTCATTCATGATATATGGATTGAAGCGACCTTTGGTCCATACATTGGTTACCTTTACTTCTTTGATTTGTTTATAGGAAGAACCTGTGAGGTTCACATTGATTTCTATGCAGGCCAGCACCTGGTAGAACCTCAGGTTCACGGTTCCACTGCTGCTGGTGAGGTTGTCCAGTCGGCGAGTTACCATGAAGTCGGTCTGTGCGCTGGCTGTGGTTGGTGTGGTGTAGGTGAAGGTGCCCATCCCATAGTTCACGTTGGGTTCGATGTTTGACACGTCTCCGTCGTATGGATAATATGCATAGAGCGACACTTTTTTGTTGCCGCTGGGCCAGTACCTCAAGGGACTGTAAGACAAGGAGCCAGCACTCTTTATGGTCATGGGCTGGTTGTTGAAGAAGTCGGGCAGCAGGTAGAACTGCCACGAGGAGGTGTAGGTATAGCCGAATACACCCATGCGCTTGCCCTCCGTGAAATTGTTGTTCACAAAAGTGTCGTCGGCGCGTGTCAAGGGTTCGCTACTGGCGCTGACGGTCACGGGCAGAAGTTCTGGTTCTGGCAAGTTGTTTTCAGTGCAGCCTGTCACAAAAGCGACCAGAGTTATCAGGGCAATAATCTTGCAGTTATAGTGCATAGTGGAGCTATTCCTATTGTTTTGTGGTTTGTTATTCTTGATGTAAGAAAGTATAGAAGCTGTGCCTTCCAGACACCCTTCCGGCACAGCTTCTATGATTAATTCATCTCAATAGAAAAAGTTACAAGAATTCATATATAATCTCGTGTACTTTTACCATAGGGACATTGTTGTTTAAGGCATAGGAATTGAAGAAGAAGAATACACCTCCCAATCATCAACAGCGTAAGAGAATGTGATAGCTTCTTTAGAGATATTCATCGTGAGATAATACATCTTTCCAGGCTCAATAGGCAACGGGATGTCCTTATAGTCGGATACAGTTTCCGTATAAGCACCCTGAGTCATGGTGTAGTCATACTCAAACCTCAACGTATTTTGATAGCTGTTAGGTATGATGAGCATGAAATGATCAAATTCATTAGAGGTTCCGTATATATCACTTGTGCTTTGTGGATACCAGTTAGTACCATAGTCTTCACTAGGATCATTACCGAACAAAGAGTAATAGTCATATGAACTATTAAATTGGAAATCTTTAGCCTTTGTGAGCCAGCAACTACCCAGCAAGTCGAGGACTTCATAGCCTTTGGTGAACCACTGACCTGTTGCCAGATTGAATTTGCCGTGCTTTCTGAACATCGACTTCTCGGATACTTCTACTTTGGGGGTATAGCTGGAGCTATAGGGGTCATAGTTCTCATCGTATGCACCCTGTAAGGATAACTTGTAGAAATTGAATGTCGGTTCAGTACTAGATGATGAATAACTAGAAGGAGTATATTTTACATTAACATACACTGCTGCCAGAAGGTGCTTAAAATGAAGATCTATATTAGTT
>Ga0310690_10007634_pt1 | contig 13875 bp, 12 predicted proteins | sample AusTroGonzalo_MG_2_FD_207661 | JGI IMG/M metagenome (GOLD analysis project Ga0310690, IMG submission 207661) | Bovine rumen microbial communities from tropical cattle in Woodstock, Queensland, Australia - Gonzalo_04 (v2) (version 2) | ecosystem: Host-associated > Mammals > Digestive system >... | reverse complement strand
CATCTTGCGGGTCTTGACATCGTAAACCTCCCGCGAAAAGGTAATTAGTTTTTGACATATGTCAAATATTCTTGTTTCTCTAACGGAAATGTAATTATTTTGGGAACTCGTGCGAAACAGCCGGAACAATAAGCAATTATCGGAATAATAGCACAGCGATTATCGGAATATTACAATGGTTTTTCAGACAATTATCTAATGAAATTCGTGGAGACGATCTCTTCTCTTTTCGGCAGCTGAACACCAGCTTTTTCAGCAGCCTCGCGGCATTTGAGGTGCCATGCAAAGTTGCGGGCGAGGATGCGCATGTTCTGCATTCCTTCGAGATCCTGTTTCACTTCGTCGGGCGTGTTGCCGTGGACCATATTCCAGTACCTGCCTGAAATTATTGGCATTTCTGAAATTGTCATGTATTTGTTGAGCTGATCCAGTGTAGCGGTCGTTCCGGCGCGTCTCGCACTTGCGATCGTCGCACCAGGTTTGTGCCTGAAGATATCGCCTCTTCCCGAAGCGAAAGCTGAGACAAAGACTTTGTCCAAAAAAGCCGTGATGGCACCGCTTGCCGAAGCGTAGTGGACAGGAGAGCCGAAAACAAAACCGTCGAAATCAGCAGCGTAATCAACAAAAGCATTAACGCCGTCGTCATTCACGACGCATTTTCCGAGTTTTCTGCAGGCACCGCAGCCTCTGCAGGGCGTGATCGCACCAGTACCGATCTGATAGATCTCGGAATCGCCCCCCTCTTCCTTCAAAGTCTTAGCGATCTCTTCCAAAGCGGTGAACGTGCAGCCTTTTTCGTGCGGCGAACCGTTGAACAGCAGTACTTTCATGGTTTTCTCCTACTTTATCTCGACAAGTCTGTAATTTCTGTTGCCGAGCTTGATCTCTTCGGCATAGTCGAGCGTGTGAAGGCCTTTTCTCGATTCGATGCGCTCCTTGAGTGATTTCGAATCTGTCGCCGCGTAGACCATGTCTATCGAAGCCTGATCTATCGCCAGCGGATCGAGCGATGCAAGAACGCCGAGATCGTGCATGTCGGGTTCTGTCGGGTTTCCGTTGCAGTCGCAGTCAACGCTGAGACGGTTGAGGACGTTCAAGAAAGCGATGTTTTTGCCGCCGTTCATTGCCTGGCATACCCCTTTTGCCGCTTCAGCCATCGATTCGAGGAATGCAAGCTGCTCTCCAGTCACCCAGCCTTTCGTAGCCTGACCTGCCGAGTGGATGTAGATTTTTCCTGAGTGTTCGACGCCCGTTCCGCTTCCGAAGCCGATCGAAAGGTTCTTTATCGCACCGCCGAAACCGGCCATCTGATGCCCTTTGAAGTGCGAAAGAACGAGATATGAGTCGTAATTTTTGAAGTGCGTTCCGACATAGTCGCCTTTTACCAGATGTTTCGCCCCTTCGATGGGGATAAGCATTTCGCCTTCCTCATCAAGCAGGTCGAACGGAGCTATATCAAGGTATCCGCGCTGCTTGAGGGCGTTTCTGTGAGCTTCGTTCGTGTTGCGGTTGCCGGGATAAGCGGTGTTGCACTCGACTATCGTGCCGTTTATCTTCTGCACGAGATCCTTTATCAGAGCGGGTCTCAGGTGGTTCGATTTCTCCGATTCCCCCGTGCTGATCTTGACTCCGGTCTTTCCTGTCGGAGTCCAGCCCAAAGCGTCGAAAGCCTTCACGAGCGATTCGGGCGAAATATCTTTTATGAAGTATACTATTGGAGCGTTTTCATCGGTCGTCTGGTGTGCAAACATCTGTTTTTCCTCCGGTTTTGCCGCTTCTTCGGGAGCAGGTGCGGGCTCAGTCTGAGCCGGCGATTCGGTCTGCTGCTCCGTTGCGGGAGAAGTTTTCGATTTATCCTCTTTTTTCTCTGTTGAAGACGAGCAGGCTGCAAATGCGAAAATAGCCGCAGCCGCGATTATAAAAAGCTTTTTCATGGTCTCTCCTTAGTTTGTTTTCAGTTCTCTTCCGCGTTTTTCAAGTGCCGCAAGAACGGCGAATATTGCAAGCCCGCAGGCAACAATGATGAATCCCAAAACCGTGTCTTCAGAGCTGATATCGAAAAAAGGCTCGCCATCGAGCAGCGAAGCTATTCCGTCGACGCTCCACATCAAAGCCGCCCCCCAGAACATAAGAGTCGAAGTAAGCAGACTTTTCGCCGGTTTTCCGCTTTTTTTAGCGCGGAACATGAAAAACGTAAAAACTATCGCAGTTAAAATCGTCATAATGAGGCACATCAGAGGCCTCCTTCCCTTACTTCACTCTTTCTGCCGCCGAGAACGCTTGAAACTCCGACGATAACGCCCCAGACAGCCGTGGTGAGAATAGCCATTCCGACTCCCGAAGTTGCCATCTCGTGCAGCATCACCGGGATCTCCTCAGGCGTGTTCAGTGCCGTGAGAAAAGGCGGATAAATCGAAATTTCGCCGTGATAAAGGTGCTCTATCGCAAGCAGAGCAGAGCCGCCGTAGAGCATTTTTTCGAGCCAGCCCACTTTTTCATCGATGAATTCAAGTGCTTTCTGGCTGCATCCAGCCTTTTTAACTACTGTTTTTACTGTTGAAACTACGACCGCTTCAGCCAGCGGAACTGTAAAACATGCCATGGTCCCCTCCTAAAATCGGTTAAAAACGAACTTATCTAGATACTGTGTCAGAATAAATAAAAATGACACCGCGTCAAGTTTTATTCTGACATCGTGTCACTATTATCAGAAGAAAAAAATAAACCCGCTTCCCGAGCAGAAGAATTCTGATTTTACGTTGAGTGAGAATTCAGATCAGGTGATTTTATTGAATTATTTCACGTTGAAAGAATAGATGCCGTCCCAGCCGGCCGCAACGTAGATCGTTCCGTCGATAAGCTGCGGAGCTGAGCTATAGGAATAATAATAGTAGTAATAATCGTCATAGTAATAATTACCAGGGAGAGAATTGTAGTATCTCACGCTTGAAATGTCTTCATCGCCAGATTTTTCCTTGCCGTCCGGAGCGATGTAAGTCCAGCCGTCATGTGTTGAAAGCAGCACGCCGCCGTCCTGGACGTTCATAACAAAGTTCACGTTTTCAAACGTTTTTTTGTATGTTTCTTTCCCGTTGTCTGCCGAAACGATACGAACTTCGGTAACTCCGCTGCGTCTGTAGGAGCAAGTGTTCCACTCCTCGCCGGTCGAAGTTTTTACGAAGAAAACTTTGTCGTTTTCGTAGAAGACATTGTTTGAAACAGACTCGTAAGAATCGCGGTCGTAACCGTAAGAATCGGTCAGAGTCTCTTTTACGACGACTTTTGCGGCCGTTTTACCTTCGTTAAGTTTCAAGATATAGAAATCGTAAGTATGTGTATTCGACCAGCAGTAGTAATCGTCATCGCCGCAATCATCGTCGTAATCGTAAATTTGGGGCGTCTGGGTGTAGAGATATTCGCCGTTTTTGCTGATTCCTACAAGTTCGCCGGGGATGTTCACCCTTTTGCCCTCTTTAGGATCCTTCGGGTCTGACGCATCGAAAGGAACTGCATAGCAGAGATACTGGTTGCCGTTTTCAGGATCCTCTTTTTTGAGCTGGCAGCCGCTTGACCAGAATGTGCCGCCGACTGCGAAAATGTTCTTTTCGTAGATAAGCGACTCGTAGTCAAAATCGATCTGAGCCGTTTCGATTTTACCCTCAAGCCTGTTCATGTCGGCGAATACCATTTTCATCCTTGCATCGGAGTGCTCTTCGTACCATCCGGTATTTTCCGAGACAGCAGCAAGAACATTGTTTTCTGAAGCGGCCTGTATCCAGGTAAGTTCATCCGAATCGATTTTGAAATCGCCAACTAACTCAAATTTTCCGCTGTCACTGAATTTGACGACTTTGACAAAAGGTTCGAAATAGTCGGTCTCATAGCTGTAATCTGTACGGTAAATGTATGCAAAATTGCTGTTTTTCGTCAGATTGACGGAATAATATGAATTCCGTGACGTTGTTCCAGTCGTCCAGACCGTTTCTCCGGTAGTCTTGTCATAGACGTTGAAATTTGCGTAACCGTCGAGCCCGCAGATGGATTTTCCGCAATTCGTTATGTTGCTGACATAAGATGCGAGGGTAAGTTCGGAGAGAACTTTCGGATTGTCACGGTCGGTCGCGTCTGCAAGCACGACATGGTTTTCACCGATGCTGAAGATGAGTTTGTCAACAGCGACTCCGCGTCTGACATAACTGTCGGAAGCGATATAACCGCGTGTTTTCAGACCCTTGTTAAGGTCGAAATCGACGAGATAAAGTTTGTAGACCGATTCCCAAGAATCGCCGTAATCGGTGATCGGAAGCAGGATAAGCCCGAGTTCATCATAAATTTTGAACGCTTTCCAGTCGTAGTTCGCTTCGCTGTAGCTGTAGTTGGAGCCTACTTCGACAGTGTTTATCTCTTTCGGGTCTTCGGGGTCTGCCGCGTCATACATGCTGACTTTGGTCCTGCTGCCGTCACGGCCTACCGCAAGGATCTTAGTTCCTCTCACTTCAATGAAATCCGACCAGCCGGGGACTTCAAGTTCACCGAGCTGCCTGAGGTTTTCCGGATCGGAAATGTCGATGACGTGAAGCGGATCCTGCTGGAAATATGTGACTGCGTACATTCTGTCGCCCTCGAATTTCGTGCCGTAAAGCTGCTGATCGGTCATGAAGACGAGCTTGTCGAGTTTTTTGACGTTTTCCGGATCGCTGACGTCGAAACTCTCGATGAAACTGTCGCCGTTGCCCCAGCTCGTGGAGGAGCTGACTGCGAAGAAGGTGTCGCCGGTCTCGTGCATTTTCCAACGGTCGCTCATGAAACCGTCAGTCCTGAACTCGGCCTTTTTTACGATTTTGCCGTTAGGATCGCTGATGTCGAACATCGTTACCGGATATCCCTTATCGTAGTCCTCATTCCAGTAATATGTGTCCGCCTCGGCAACGTAGATCGACTTTTTTGAAACATAGAGCGTGTAGCCGTATCCTTCGACCGAAACTTTATCGACTATTTTTATATTCTTGGGATCCTTGACGTTTACCGACATGATCGAGATCTGATCAGCACCCGAAACACCGTTTTCTCCGTCGCATCCGTACCAGTAGTAGAGGTATTCCGTCGAAGCAACGTAAATGACGTCTCCGACTTGTCTCGAGTCGCTGATCCAGCCTTCGATCTCGAACTCGCTGATAAGCGAAAGATTTGAAGGATCTTCCGTATTTACGACCATGAGCTTGGAATAGGTTTTGCCGGAATAATAAATATCGCCGTACTCGTAGCTCGAATTCGTGTAGCTTACGAGAATGTAGGCGCGTCCATCCTGAAGATACATCTCGCCGACATATCCCTGGAATCTGAGGTTCCCGATGATCTTAAGGTGCTTCGGATCGCTGATGTCAACCGCGATCAGACCTTTGTACTGGTTTGCGAGCCAGAGGATGTCGCCGTCCAGCTTGTAGATGTCAGATTCAACGATCTCGCGCTCAGCCTCTCCGCCGTTTCCGGCATCCTCGGAGGGAGCTTCTGCGTCTGCGCCGGTCTCTTCAGCGTATTCTTCGCCGCCCTTGTTCTGCTCCGAAGGAGTTCCGACAGTTACGAACTCCTCTGTTTCGTCGCCGTCGGACTCTTCCTCATTATTCTCCGAATCATTTTTAGTGTTTCCACCCTCATCAGTGTTTCCTCCCTCATTTGAACCGCCGCACGATACGGCAAAGCAAAGCGAAAGAAGCAAAACAACCAACAATTTAAAATTTTTAACCATAACTACCTCCGTCAAAAAAATGACCTAAAACATTCTATTTTAACCAAAACGGCAAAAATACAACCATTCCGGCCCTGAAGTGCCGGTTTTTCCGATAAATTTTCAAAATTTGCTACCGAACCGGCAGAAGGAGAAGTCAGGAACTTTTAAGGATCACGCGTCTCCGGCTCTTGTTTTCCATGCGGAAATTTTTATAATCTACTGTTTTTTTTACGATATTTACGATATTTCGGAGTTTTGTATGAAAAAAATTTCTTTTTTCCTCTTTCTTCTCCTAGTCTCCGTGCTTGCTGCAGGCTGCAGCGGTCAAAAAACGGAAAATGATTCCGATACGGATGATCCGGCACATCAGACAGCCGATGAGGATAGTTCTCAGGTTCCGGGGGCACCAACGGACAGTGACATAAAACCGGACGAGGACTCAGCAGCGGATAACGATATTTCTGCAGACAAAGATCCATGCGAAGACGAAGATACGGCTAACGACGAGGATGAGAACAGCGATACGGACGCGGACGATACGGCCCCTGAGGATGATACGGATCCAACGGACGATACGGATCCAGCGGACGATACGGACAGCAGCACAGCTCTCGCTCCGACATTTGTCGTCCAACCGGAAAAAATGAATATCGCGCCGAAAGGCAGAACTGTCTCACTTCTCTGCGAGGCAAAGACGCCGGGTCATGACGTAACATATCAATGGTATGAAAGCTCCGACGGTTCGACAGATTCCGGAACTGCCGTTCCGAACGCAACCGCTCCGGCTTTTGAAACACCGGTATTTACGGAAAAAGGGATACGTTACTACTATTGCAAAGCAACTACCGTAGTGCAGCCGGACGAGATCACGGACAACGAACCCGTCTCTTCCGTTTCGGAGATATCGAGCGTGGCTTACACCGCTCTTCCGACCATCTACATAAATACTCCGAACGGTGTCGAAATCACCTCAAAGGAAGAATGGATAGAGAACGCCTCGATATCAATCGTCGGGGCTGGAAACGAAAGCTGGGATCTGGACAACACTAAAACGAGCATCAGAGGCAGAGGAAATTCAACATGGATCTACCCCAAAAAACCTTATGCCCTGAAGCTAGATAAAGCCGGCCAGATCATGGGTATGCCGAAGCACAAACGCTGGGTACTGCTTGCAAATTATGCTGATGACACCTTTATGAAAAACGAAGCAGCCTTCTATCTGAGCAAACTGTTCGAACTGGACTGGACGGTACACGGAGAGTTCGCGGATCTTGTTTTGAACGGCAGATATCAGGGACTTTACTGGTTCGGCGAAGCCATCAAGGTCGATAAAAACCGTGTTGATATCAACGACGGAGATAAAAACATGACCGACGGGGATGACAAGGACTATCTCGTCGAAATGGACGTCTACTACGATGAAATCCTTAAATTCAAAAGCGAGATACGCCAGATGCCGTACATGATAAAAAACGACAATTACATGGTGGACAGCGATGACGACATCACAAGCGGCGGAGCGGCACGCCTTGAACGTTTTCAAACCAAAATAAATGATCTGGAAAGGCTGCTCTACCCCGATTTCACCGCAGGAATGAACACAAACAGCTGCTCCGCACCCGATGAATCCTATTCCGAGATCATAGACATCGATTCGTGGTCAAAATTCTGGTTCGTGAATGAGATAATGAACAATCAGGAGCTGGAGCTCCCCAAAAGCGTTTATTTGACTTTCGACAGCACAAACAACATCTTCAAGGCAGGCCCGGTTTGGGATTTCGACTGGCCCTTCACACAGTTGCCGAAATGCCAGCTGAAAGACACGATCTACTACAACGCCCTTTTCAAATCACCGGAATTCGTCACCCGCACAAAAGAGATCTGGAACGAATATCGCGAGCTGATCGACATAGAGAGCGTGATCGAAGCTATGCGGAATGAAATTTCCACGGCAGCCTGCTATGATTCAATGCGCTGGGAAAAGACAGACAACTTCAACAACGCTGTAAGTTCCCTGAAAAAGAACATCCTGGAAAAAATCAAAATTATAAACAAAGACGTTGCGGGCCAGTAAGTGCCGTAACATTTCGGCTTAGATTTCTCTCACATCTTATTGATATTATTGAAAAACGCCTTTATTCCTCAGTAAAATCGGTATCCATGACCACATTCAGCTGATAGCCGGGGAATTCTTTGCCGACATCTGCAAGTATCGCATCATAAACTTCTCTGCGGTCTTTGGCGTTAAAACTGACGACGATATCGAATCTGATCGATTTTTCCTCTTTCGTCAGATAAAAACCGTGCATCTGGAGAACGTGGTCGTGCGAAAAGACGATATCGTGGACTTTTTTCTTCGCCTCTATGACCTCGTCATCCTTCGTATTTACGGAATAGACGCCGATCGCAGTCAGGACGACCTGATGCTCACGGTAGACGGTTTCCTGGATCTTTCTCAGCATCCGGTCAAGGTTGTCTGCCGAATATGTATCGGGGACTTCGATGTGCAGAGAACCGTTCCATGTGTCGGGGCCGTAGTTGTTGAGGACGAGGTCGTAAACTCCCTGCACGCCAGGGAAACCTGAGACGGTATGCTTTATGCTTTTCGCCAGTTCGGAATCGTTCCTCTCGCCCAGCAGCTGAGAGACCGTTCCGCCGAGCATTTCAAGGCCCGACTTGATGATAACAAGCGATATCGCGGCTCCGAGCCATGCCTCGGTCGAAATGCCGAAAATCAGAAAAACTGCGGCTGCAACAAGAGTTGATGCCGAAATAACCGAGTCAAGCACAGCATCTTCGCCTGAATTCACTAAAGAATCTGATTTTACCTTCACGCCGACGCTTTTGACGTATCTGCCGAGAACGATCTTGATGACGACGGCGACAGCGACGATAACAAGAGAAACATTAGTATATTCAGGTGTTTCCGGGCGAATGATCTGCTTTACCGATTCGATCAGGGAGGTAACTCCGGCATAAAGCACGATGAGCGAGATCACCATAGCACTCATATATTCGATGCGGCCGTAACCGAAAGGATGTTTTTTGTCGGGCGCACGCCCCGCAAGCTTCGTTCCGATGATCGTGATCAGGGAACTTCCCGCATCGGAAATGTTGTTCACGGCATCCAGAACGATCGCGATCGAATTGGACATGAGACCGATCACCGCCTTGAAAGCGGCAAGAAAAACATTGGCGATTATCCCGATGACACTTGTTCTGACTATGATCTTACCACGTTCGAGCGATACCTCTTCAGCCGTAGAATTTGATATTTTTGTCATGTCTCCTCCTAAAACACTCTCAAAACCATGTCAGAATAGACAAAAACGACACCGCGTCAATTCCAAAAGGCTCTTGAAAGTTTCAGAACATCTGAAGAAGAGAAATTATACCTGAAGGGTCTGAAGTCACCGTAACATCCCGTGTCACATCCGCTGTTTTTGGAGTTCGCCGTATATCGCCGGGATCAGCTCTGTCAGCAAATCCCTGTTGTCGACATCAGTGACCAGGATCATATCTTTTGCTCCGGGATAAGGTTTTTCCATCACGGCATCGGGCAATTTTTCCCTAGCCGCTTTCACAGGCTTGACAAGAAAACGGTCGTCATAGATCCCGCCGACGATCTTCCCTCTGTAATAAATTATGTATTCGCCCATCATCTGACGGAAGGTTATCTCCTCCAGGGCAGAAAGCTGATCGAGGATAAAATCAAGATATTCTCTACTGGATGCCATTTGCCTACCTCAATAAAATTACTTGAGCGATGAATTTATCCACCATTCAGGTGTAATACCGCCGGGCGTTACGATCCTCTCCGTCCTGCCTGAACGCCTTATTTCGCCTCTCCGGAGTCGATATCGAATGCGCAGCCCAGAGCCAGAATGGCGTTTTTGATGCAGTCGGGGCAGCTGCAGAGGTAGTGTGTGCCGTCTATCCCTTTAAGATCCTTGCAGATCGTTGCGCCGCACAGCTCTTTGAATTTATCGACGATGATCCTCGAATACTTGAGCGTTCCGTTGCCTTCGGAAATTATTCCGGCGACCATGATCGCTCCGACAAGCGCGCCGCAGGTCCCTTCCATGTTTCCCATGCCCGCAACAAATCCCGATGTCAGTGCGGCAAGCTCCTTCTCGTCGATCTTTACGATATCGCTGAATGACGCCAATACCGATCTTGTGCAGTTGTAACGGCCTTCAGCCTTGTATGCCGCACCTTTTTCCGCTCTTTCCTGAATACTCATTTGTCTCCTCCGTTTTTAAGTTTCATTTTTATCTCTTTCCGCACTTTTTCTAAATCTCCGCTCGTGATAAGCGGTATGAGTGCATTTATCTCATCTATCGGTTTGTCCCACCACACAAAGCGTTCAAGCAGATCGATCATTTCATCGTCAAAGCGTCTGCGTATCGGGCGTGCCGGATTCCCTGCAACGATCGTGTATGGCTGAACATCGCTTGCAACCGTGCTGTTCGCCCCGATGATAACACCGTCACCGATATGAACTCCCGGCATGATCGTCGCATTCTGACCGATCCAGACATCATTTCCGATGACCGTGTCGCCCTTAAGCGGCAGATCGGAAAGAGCGGGAGCCTTCATATTCCAGCCCTGCAGCGTGTAAAACGGAAAAGTAGTGACCGCATTCATCTGGTGGTTCGCGCCGTTCATCACAAACTCTACCCCTGCGGCAATCTGGCAGAACTTTCCGATTATCAGTCTGTCACAGTTCCATTCGTAAAGGTGCGTCACGTGACTTTCGAAATCGGAATCGGCGATATAGGTGAAATCGCCCACAACAATTGCAGGATTTTTGAGCATCGGCTTGACGTAGATTTCTTTTTCGTAGCCGTCGATCGGATGAACGACGTTCGGATCGGGTTTTGTTTCGCAGTTCATATTTTGCTCCTTTTTCACACCAGATGAAACCAAAAAAGCATGTACAAAAATCCACTAAAATCAAACAATTTGGCAATTTGGCGGATTTTTGTTTGGCAATCTGGCGTATTTTCGTTTGGCAATTTGGCGGATTTTTGCTTGGCAAATTGGCGGATTTCCGGATCAGAATCTTCCGAAATAAGGACTAAAATCCTCCCATTCCTATCGTCGCGGAAAACTTGATTTCGTTCTGCATCAGATTATGCGAAACGCCGACCGCGATCGCCGGTATCGCCAGTTTTTTCAGATACATTTTCAATCCGGTCGAATATCCGAAATTCATTACGAAACTTCCGTCGGAATCCTCTCCGGCGAACTGTTCCAAAAGTCCGTAAGCCGAAAACATAACGAATTTCGTGTTCAGAATGCCGACTTCGAGACCTAAATCGGCTCCTCCCATCTTGGTGCCGTGGAATTTGTCAGGCATTATCGTCGTTCCGACGACCATCTGTGTTGGTCTCAGCGGGATCGGAAGGTTGTTTGACAGATAAAGCGCGTATTGGGTAAGCACTCTGAGGCGCGTCACAGGCAGCGGATACTGTATCGTAAACTTAAAACCGAGGGATTCCGCGCAGCTTCCCGAAGCCAGGACCGTCACAGCGCCGTCTATGCTGAACGATTTCACCGACAGAAACCATTCGTTGAGCGATGAAAAACTGATGTCCCAGCCGACTCCAGGCGTAATTGCGTGAAAAGACTTGATTTTTCCTTTGTATTGCGCGTATTTTTTTTTAACATCGACATTGGTGTAGCTGTAGCGCAGACCGGCGTTTATCTTAGAATGTGCCGTGATCTTATCGCTAACTGCGGCATAAACCGAACCGCCCATTGCGTTGTATTCGAATATTTTTTTGCCTGAAAGATTCTTCTCCTCGTTGTCGCGGTGGTTAAAAGAGGCTCCGACAGTAAAACCGGGGTGTTTGATGTCGCGCGAAGGTCTGCTGTAGGCCATAAGCGCAAGCTGGATGTTTTTAGAAAAGACTCCACCCACGACATAGTTGTCTTTTATCCCGAAAGCGTTCATATCCATCACGAAAGCCCCGCCCATAAAGCCCGTCGAGCTTGAATACATGAAGAAAGGGATCGGAATGAACGACCATTTTTCCTTAACTTTTATAAAAAGCACGGTCGCGCCGTTTTCATCTTTCTGAAGCGACACCTCGGTTTCGGAAAAGAGCTCCAGCTCCTCAAGAGTGACCTTGACTTCATGCAGATCGATTCGGCTTTCAGGGATCCCGACATACTTCCCGAGCACCGAGAGCATATAGGATTCTTTGGTCCTTCCCAGACCTTCGATCTTTATGGCCGACACAAGCGATCCATTTTTAACATCCTGATTTTCTTCAGCAAAAACGCTGAAGCACTGAAACAACGGAATGAGCAGGAAAAACAAAACCAGATAAAATGAAAGATGCGGCTTTGCCACTATTTAACTCCACTCGCCCTTCTCTTCCAGAAGTTTGACAAGCTGCTCGAGTCCGGCTTTGTCGGCAACGGAAAAGCGGTTTTTAAGCGGGCTATCGATATCGAGAACGGCAGCGACTCTGCCGTTTGAATGAATGGGAACTACTATTTCTGAATTTGACGCGCTGTCGCATGCGATATGTCCCGGAAATTCGTGGACATCGGGAACGAGGATCGTTTCGTCTTTCTGAAGTGCCGTGCCGCAGACGCCTTTGCCCGGCTGGATGTGGATGCAGGCAGGTTTTCCCTGAAAAGGTCCGACGGTAAGTATCCCGTTTCTCACGAGGTAGAATCCCGCCCAGTTCAGATCGGCAAGCGACTGCATGATGAGTGAAGAAATATTGCTCATGGCCGATATTGCCCAAGGCTCGCTCTCAAGCAGTTCAGTCGCCTGTTTCAGAAGAATGTCGTAGTTGGTCATCTGTATCTCCTTCATTACAATCTTGCTCATTTCAACTTCGCTCAATGACCGGTTGGTGAGCCTGTCGAACCAAGCGATATTCTTGAATCTCATCGATAATTTTCATAGAAATTAACAACTTTTTCCAAAAGAATTTTGACAAAACACTGTTTTATTCTTCTATAGGCCAAATTTTTATTATTTCTTCTAACAGACGCGCTTCTCTTTCTGCAATTTTTTGTTCATTCCAAGCATATTCATCTTGAGGAGAAGATTCATCTGGCAAGAATTCCTTGGTAATACTAAATGAACTTAATTTTCTCATACCATCAAATTTCTTTTTTCCAGAGGATTTCCCATTAATTTTGCTGAAAAAATCGCCATTACTGATTTTAATATTTAATTTTTTTGGCAAGATTGTCATATTTCCTAAAGAAAACAGTCTATTATTGCGGTTTTTTTTGCCTTCTTCTTGATCTTGAATCAGGTTTCCGTCATCGCGAACGAAAGGTGTTTTTTCAGAAGACCAATTCTCTTCCCATTTTTTTGGTAAAATATGTTCTAGTTCCATTTCATTTGTAAATTGAAGTGAAATATATTTTTTATCAGAGCCATCACCTTTAGAATTTCTATGTAATTCAATGCAGTACAAAATCAATTTTGCCAAGGTGTTGTTCTTTTTGATTTTGATTCCATTTTTCAAATCTTCGTAGGTAACATTGTTCAATGATGCTGAATTGTTACGTCCTGTTTTATCATCATCAATAAGGTCTGTACAATACTTGTTGAAATTTTTGTTTGAATTCCCAGAAATTATATAATGCATAAGGATATTATCAACATGTTCTAATTTAGAATTCAAAATATCGTTGGATTGTTCATCTCTCCCATATTTTTTGTACAAATACAACAAGTAGGGTGTGAATGTTGTATTGTCACTAACATCCATAATGCAAGCGACTCTTTTCCCGATTTCATCAAATGTAATTGGATCACTATTTGAAAAACGAGGTAATGATTCATAATAAATATTTGCAGTGTCAATAATATCATCGATAAATTCTGTAACATCTCTTTCAGAGGTTAATGTTTTCAAATATTCTTTATATTTCTTAGCCAAATCTGAAAGAGTATCCTCCTCAACATCATAGATTTTAGGTTCGTGAATAATTCCGTATGCCTGAAAAAACAATTCCAAATTAGAACGCAAATTCCTGCCGACACTTTTTTCTTTATTCCAAAACTGATAAACTTTGCCTTCTTCAAAAGTTGCTTCCCAAGTATCTTGATATTTTTTTAACACTTCTGCTTGTGAAACTCCATTATTTAGCAACTGTTGATAGAGATG
>Ga0310690_10007632_pt1 | contig 13879 bp, 10 predicted proteins | sample AusTroGonzalo_MG_2_FD_207661 | JGI IMG/M metagenome (GOLD analysis project Ga0310690, IMG submission 207661) | Bovine rumen microbial communities from tropical cattle in Woodstock, Queensland, Australia - Gonzalo_04 (v2) (version 2) | ecosystem: Host-associated > Mammals > Digestive system >... | reverse complement strand
CGGAAGTGTGCTTGACAGCCGCAAGTGGGACTACGGCATCATGCCGGCATGCACTGACCCCGTCAAACCCGCTGACGCGCAGTACATCTACTCGTTCGCGGGATGGGACAAGGAAGTGGTTGCCGTGACAGGCGATGCCACCTATACCGCTACCTACACCAGTACCATCCGAAAATATACCGTCATCTTCAAGGACGAGGACGGAAGTGTGCTTGACAGCCGCAAGTGGGACTACGGCATCATGCCGGCATGCACTGACCCCGTCAAACCCGCTGACGCGCAGTACATCTACTCGTTCGCAGGCTGGGACAAGGAAGTGGTTGCTGTGACCAGCGATGCCATCTATACTGCCACCTTTACGCCGGAACCAATCCGTTACACGCTGACCGTTTCGGCCGATGCGCACGGCAGCGTGAATGACGAGATGAACGGTATTTATGCCGTCGGCACACAAGTGGAAATTAAAGCTACACCCAAAACGTTCTACGTCTTTGACAAATGGCTGGAAGATGGCAGTGAGGAGAACCCGCGTACCATAACCATGAACCATCATGTCACTCTAACGGCCTCGTTCCGAATAGCAGATGTAATAGAACTGGAGGACAACCACAAAGAGGGAGACCCATGGTGGGATGACTATGCTGACCTGGTGGAAGCTATTAGAGACACAAAAACGTCAGTACGTTACATGCGTGACCTTCCCTCTGAAAAATGGTGCATGTTCTCGTTGCCATTCAATTACAATTTCCGTTCGGGCAATACCTTTAAGGGGAACACCTATGAACTTGGAAGTGCCAAATACACCACCGACGGTTTCCTGGACTTGTACTTTGTATCCATGAACACGCAAATCAAAGCGAACCATCCATACCTGTACAAGTCGTCCACAGGAGACAGCAAACCAGTATTTGAGAACGTGTATTTGCAGACAGTAGAAGATGGAAGATTCTCCATTCCCAATACCGGAGATGTAAACGGGAATATAGAATTCCGCAACACAATGGTATATGATCGTCTGAACAGTAATGACAAGCACACTATCTACCTGCAGAACAACCGTCTATACTATCCCAACGTAAATACATGGATGCGTGCTTTCAGAGGGTATTTCTTCCTGGATATGGATGACAAAGACATGTATCATATCGCTCCCCGTGTCCGCATTGTAGTGGACGGCGAGACGGCCACCGACCTGGAAGTGATTCAGAAAGACAACTCTCAAACGGATGACAGCATACGCAAGTATATAGAAAACGGTTTACTGATAATCGAACGCAACGGCGTACGCTATGACGCCACCGGCGCACGGATAGAATAACGGCGGAACACCGCATGTTTCCGAACGGCGGCACCTTTACGTAGTGCCGCCGTTTGTATGACACTACAGGCGAGTATGGCGCTGTCTTTGAGGAGTGTGTACACTGTGTCGCTTGTAGAGACGATATGCATAAGCGGGTGTTCCGGAAACATAAAAAATAAGAAGAACTATTCTGTAAAAATCAGACAGGTTTGGCATGAAATTTGTAGAATAAAAAAGAGATAAACCAACAGCACCATAACAAAAAAACAAACACCTTTATTATATATGCAAACAACCGTAGATATCCGCGAACTCCAGGAACGCATCGAGCGGGAGAGTTCGTTTGTGGACGCCCTGACCATGGGCATGAACCAAGTCATCGTAGGACAGAAACACCTTGTGGAGAGCCTGCTCATCGGCCTGCTCTCTGACGGGCACATCCTGCTGGAAGGCGTGCCGGGCCTGGCCAAGACACTGGCCATCAAGACGCTTTCGGATCTTATCAAGGCGAAGTTCTCGCGCATACAGTTCACTCCCGACCTCCTTCCTGCCGATGTGGTCGGTACCCAGATATACAGCCAGAAGAAGGAGGAGTTCAGCATCAAACGCGGCCCGATATTCGCCAACTTCGTGCTGGCGGACGAAATCAACCGTGCTCCGGCGAAAGTGCAGTCCGCCCTGCTGGAAGCGATGCAGGAACGTCAGGTGACAATCGGCGAAGAGACCTTCAAACTGGACGACCCGTTCCTCGTCCTCGCCACCCAGAACCCCATCGAACAGGAAGGCACCTACCCGCTACCCGAAGCACAGACCGACCGCTTCATGCTGAAAGTGGTAATCGGCTACCCGACCAAAGACGAGGAACAGCAAATCATCCGCCAGAACATATCGGGCGAAAAGAAACAGATACTGCCCATCCTCGCGCCGGAAGACATCCGCAAGGCCCGCGAAGTGGTGCAACAGGTGTATATTGACGAGAAAATCGAGCGCTATATCATCGACATCGTGTTCGCCACCCGCCAGCCGGAACAATACGGCCTGGAGAAACTGAAAGCGATGATAGCCTTCGGCGGCAGCCCGCGCGCCAGCATCAACCTCGCGCTCGCCACCCGCGCCTACGCCTTCATCCACCGCCGCGGCTACGTGGTGCCGGAAGATGTGCGTGCCGTCTGCTACGACGTGCTGCGCCACCGCATCGGCCTGACCTATGAGGCGGAAGCCAACAACATGACTCCGGAAGACGTGATAACCGAGATACTGAACGCCGTGCAAGTGCCCTAAGCACCCTCCCCCATCATGACCAGCGAGGAACTCCTACAAAAAGTAAGGAAAATAGAAATCAAGACCCGCGGACTGTCGAAGAACATCTTCGCGGGCGAATACCACAGCCAGTTCAAAGGCCGCGGCATGGCGTTCTCGGAGGTACGCGAATACCAGCCGGGCGATGACGTGCGGTCCATTGACTGGAACGTGACCGCCCGCCTGAACAAACCCTACATCAAGGTGTTCGAGGAGGAGCGGGAACTGACCGTGATGCTGCTGGTGGACGTGAGCGGCAGCCGCAATTTCGGTACGCGCACGCAGACCAAACGCGACATGGCCGCCGAAGTGGCCGCCACCCTCGCCTTCTCCACCATCGAGAACAACGACAAGGTGGGCGTCATCTTCTTCTCCGACCGCATCGAGAAATACATCCCGCCGAAGAAAGGCAAGACGCACGTGCTGCACATCATCCGCGAACTGCTGAGTTTCGAGCCACAATCGGCAGGAACGGACATCGCACAGGCCCTCGAATATTTCGCCAACGCGCAGAAAAGGCGCTCAACGGCGTTCCTCATCAGCGACTGCTGCGACCACAAAGGCGAAAACACGAAAGGGAAAGACCCGCTGGAGAAACCGCTGATGATAGCTTCCAACCGCCACGACCTGAACGTGATACAGATATACGACCGCCGCGACAGCGAACTGCCGGACATCGGTCTGGTGCAGGTGCATGACGCGGAAACTGGCAAGGACTTGTGGACCGACACCTCCTCCGCTTCTGTGCGCGCCGCCTACTCCGCCGCCTGGAACGGACAGCAACAGCGGCTGCAGAAGCTGTTCACCCGCACCGGCACAAACCACGTGTCAGTCCGTACCGACGAAGACTATGTAAAAGCCCTAATGAAACTATTCAGATGCTGAAACTGCTATTAACCATCGTAGTAAGCGCCGCCATCGACTCAACCACCCTGTTCATCGGCGACCAAACCGACCTGCACCTGCAAGCCACGTTCGAGAAGACCGACCATGTGGAACTGCCGGTTTACGGCGAAAGCCTTATACCACACATCGAGATTGTGGACCGCACCGTAACCGATAGTACGATTCTGGCGGACGGGCGCATCCAACTCAACCAGTACCTGACCATCACGTCGTTTAAGGACTCGCTGTTCTACATCCCCCCCATCGCTTTCACGGCCAACGGCGAGACGCTGTACTCGGAGCCGCTGTCGCTGAACGTGATACAGCCCTTTGAGATGGATTCGGCACTTGCCATCACACCCATCAAGGACATCTACCGCGCCCCCGTCTGGTGGTGGGGCATCCTGCGGTGGGTTCTGCTGGCGCTGTGCCTCATAGGAGCAGGAGCCGGCGGATGGTACGCCTGGAAGAAATGGGGCTATCTGCTGCATCGCGGACAGCAGCAGCCCGTCGCCCCCGAACCGCTGCGGCCTGCCGAGGAAGTGGCGCTCGAGAAACTGGACGACATACGCGAACGCAAGATTTGGCAGAGCGGACGCACCAAAGAATACCACACCGAACTGACCGACGTAGTGCGCGAATACATCGGACGACGCTTCGAGGTGCAGAGCACCGAAAAGACCTCGGACGAGACCCTGCGCGCCATGAAACCCCTGCTCGCGGAACAAAAGGAACTCTACCTCGGACTGAGCCGTATGCTGCAACTGGCCGACCTCGTGAAATTCGCCAAGTGGACCACCACTCCCGACGAGAACGAAGGCTGCCTGCAGACCGCCTATCTGTTCGTGAAAGAGACAACTCCGGAAAAGACCGAACCCGAAACAGACGACAAGACGGACAGCGACACACAACCCGCTTAACCAACACAAAAAGAAACGACTATGGTTTTCCATTCCCCCGGATACTTATTCCTGCTGCTGTTGCTCGTACCCGTGACAGGCTGGTACATCTGGCGGCTGCGCCAGTCGCACGCCACCCTGCGCCTGAGCGACACCAGCGCCCTGAAGAAACCAAAAAAGACGGCCCGCATCTACATGCTGCATGTACCGTTCGTACTGCATGCAGCGTGCATCAGCCTGCTGGCAGTGGCTCTGGCGAGACCGCAATTGAGCAACCGCTGGTCGTCGGAATCAACCGAAGGCATCGACATCATGATGGCCCTTGACATATCGGGCACCATGCTCGCCGAAGACCTGAGACCCAACCGTCTGGAAGCGGCAAAAGCCGTGGCATCGGATTTCGTGATTGCACGCCCGAACGACAACATCGGTCTGGTAGTGTTCGCAGGCGAGAGTTTCACGCAGTGCCCGCTGACCACCGACCATGCCGTGCTGGTGAACCTGTTCAAGTCGGTGGAATTCGGCATGATAGAGGACGGCACAGCGATAGGTCTGGGACTTGCCAACTGCGTGAACAGGATGAAGGACTCGCCGACGAAATCGAAAGTGGTGATTCTGCTGACCGACGGCTCGAACAACCGCGGCGACATAGACCCGCAGACTGCTGCGGAGATAGCCCGCACGTTCGGCATCCGCGTATATGCCGTGGGAGTCGGCTCGCACGGCAAGGCGCGCGTACCGGTTCAGACGCCCTATGGTACCCAGTACATGACCATGGACAGCGAGTTTGACGAGCAGACGCTGCGCAACATCGCCCAAAAGACCGGCGGCGAATACTTCCGCGCAACGGACAATAACAGCCTGAAACGCATCTACGAACAGATAGACCAACTGGAGAAGAGCAAGATACGTGTCCGCGAGTACTCAAAACGAACTGAAAACTCCGGCCCTTTCCTGCTGGCCGCCCTGGTCTGCCTGCTATTAGACATACTTATCAAATGTTTTGTATTACGAACCATAACCGACTGACATGTTCCGATTCGCCCATATAGAAATGCTGTGGCTGCTGGCTCTTGTGCCGGTACTGGCCGCAGGCTACGCGCTGCTGACACGGCGCAAACGCCGCCAACTGCGCTCCTTCGGCGACGAGGCACTGACCCAAGCGCTGATGCCGGACGCCTCACACGTGCGCCCCACCGTGAAGTTCGGACTGCTGACCGCCGCCCTCGTACTGCTTATCTTCGCCGCCGCCAGACCGCAGTTCGGACAACAATCAGAAACCGTCAAGAGACAGGGCATTGAAGTGATGATAGCCCTCGATGTGAGCAACTCGATGCTGGCGGAGGACGTGGCCCCAAACCGTCTGGACCGCGCCAAGCAGATGCTGAGCAAGATGATAGACAAAATGACGGACGACAAAGTGGGACTGGTGGTGTTCGCCGGCGAAGCCTACGTGCAACTGCCCATCACCTGCGACTACGTGTCCGCCAAGATGTTCCTCTCGACCATCAGCCCTGACCTGATCAAGACCCAAGGCACCGCCATCGGCGCCGCCCTGCGCACGGCCACACGCTCGTTCGGCAGCGAACAGAGCGACGCCTCGCGCGCCATCATCCTCATCACAGACGGCGAGAACCATGAGGACGACGCCTTAGCCGCAGCCAAAGAAGCCAGAGAGAAAGGCATCCGGACTTTTGTGGCGGGCATCGGCAAACCGGAAGGCAGCCCGATTCCCGTACCCGGCACCGGGACTTTCCGCAAAGACCGGAGCGGCCAGGTGGTGGTGACACGGCTGAACGAACAGATGTGCCGCGAAGTGGCACAGGTCGGCAACGGTCTTTACGTGCGTTGCGACAACACCAACACCGCGCTGCGCACCCTGCAGAACGAACTGGACAAACTGGCCACCAGCGAGATTGAGACGCAAGTCTATACGGACTACCAGGAACAGTACCAGTCGTTCGCTCTGCTGGCCTTGCTGCTGTTAGTCATCGAGTTCTTCGTACTGAACCGTCAGAACCACGCCATCAACCGCTGGAATCTGTTCGGCGAACACTAAACCAACGCCATGAACGCCCGATAAAAAGGAAACACCATGAGACAGACCATCCTTCTATCCTTTGCAACCCTTTGCAGCCTCGCCCTGCTCCCCACCCCATGCCTCGGACAACACGAATCAGGAGACATCCGGCGCGGCAACAGGCAATACCGCAAAGAGAACATGACCGAGGCGGAAGTGAACTACCGCCGCGCTTTAGAAAAGAACAACCACTCGTTCGAGGCACACTACAACTTAGGCGACGCCCTCTTCCAACAGGAGAAATACGCCGACGCGGCTGAAGAATACACCACAGCAGCCGGCACTCTGGACCCGAAGAAAGACCGGAAACGACTGGCCGACACATACCACAACCTCGGCAACGCCTGCTTCGGACAAGAACAATACGACAAGGCCGTGGACGCCTACCAGAAGTCGCTGCGCATGAACCCGAAAGACAACGACACACGCTACAACCTTGTGAAAGCCATGCAGATGCTCCAACAACAGCAACAACAGCAGCAACAGGACAACCAACAGCAGGAACAGAAACAAGACCAGCAACAACAACAGAACCAACAGCAACAAGAGCAAGAACAGCAGGAAGAACAGAACCAGCAACAACAGCAACAGCAGGAGCAGCAACAACAGATGGACAAGGAAACCGCCGAACAAATCCTGCAGGCTCTCGAACAGGACGAGCAGGACACCCAGGAAAAACTGAAACGCCAGCAAGGAACTAAAAAACGGGTGGAAAAAGACTGGTAAAACAAGGACTCACCATGAAAACAATACACATCATCCTATTTTCCGTTCTTGCGGCCGTCGGCAGCTTGAGCCTGCATGCCGCGGAAGACGTATCGTTCAAGGCCCAGGCCCCGTCCCAGGTGATTGCCGGCAAGCCGTTCCAACTGACCTACACCGTGAACCAGCGCGCCCGCGACCTGCAGGCTCCCGAATTCACGGACTTCGACTATCTGGCAGGCCCCTACACCTCACAGTCGTCATCCACTTCGTTCGTGAACGGCAAACGCACCTCCACCTTCACGCTCACATACACCTACACGCTGATGGGAAACAAGGAAGGGCGCTTCACCATCGCCCCCGCCACCATCCGCGTGGACGGCGAGCAATACACCTCCAACGGACTGCAAATAACCGTGCTGCCCCCTGACGAAGAACCCGCCACACCACGCAACGGGAACAACGCATCCGGCGGCAACAGCGGCAACAACCGCGAACAGGCCGGCGGACAGAGCAACGTATCGTCGGAAAACATCTTCATCCGCACCATCGTCAGCAAGACCCGAGTGCACGAACAGGAGGCCATCCTGCTGAGTTACAAACTCTATTTCGCGGGAGTGGACGTGGCACAATTCACGAACAACACCAAACTGCCGGAGTTCACCGGCTTCCTGAAACAGGAACTCGAACAAGGCGAGATACAGACTGAACTGGAACACTACAACGGACGCAACTACCAGACCGCCACCCTATACCGCACCCTGCTCTACCCCCAGCACAGCGGAGACCTGAAGATAGACCCCGCCCAGTTCGAAGCCGTGCTGCGCGTACAAGTGAGACAACAGGTGCGCTCCATCTTTGATGACTTCTTCGGTTCGTACACCAACGTCACCAAAGCACTCACCGCTCCCGGCGTGACCATCCACGCCGATGCACTGCCAGGCGGCAAACCGGCAGGATTTGCGGGCGGCGTGGGACATTTCAGCATGTCGGGCGACATATCCGGCATCGAAATGAAGACCAACGAGGCCGTGACCGTGAAAATCAACATCCAGGGCACGGGCAACATGAAACTGCTCAAGACTCCCGCCATCGACTGGCCGGAAGGATTCGAGGCATACGACCCGAAAGTGACCAACAACTTTAAAACGGGCGCATCCGGCATGAGCGGGACCAAAGCCATCGAATACCTAGCCATCCCGAGGGCCGCAGGCGAATACACCATCCCTGCCATCACCTTCGCCTACTTTGACACACAGGAGAACCGCTACAAAAGCATGAGCGCAGGTCCGTGGACCCTGCATATCCAGCGAGGAAGCAATGACAAGGAACAGGAAGCCGTCGTACAGAACTATATCAACAAGGAAGACATCCGCCAGCTCGGAAGCGACATCCGCTACATACGGACCCCCGAACTGCAATACCGGAGCAGCACCGCCAGAGCCCCCCGCGGCCTGAACGCCCTGCTCTGCTACCTGCTCCCCCTGTTAGCCGCCGTGATTCTGTTCATCGTATTCCGCCGCCAAATCCGAGAAAACGCCGACCTGGCCCGACTGCGCTACAAGAAGGCCAACAAAGTGGCCCAGAAACGACTGCGCGAAGCCCAGCGCCTCATGGACAGCAACGACCAAAGCGCCGCCTTCTACGAGGCCATCGAACGGGCCGCATGGACGTACCTGAGCGACCGACTCACCATTCCGACCGCCCAGATGAACAAAGAGAACATCGCCTCCATCCTGCGCGGCAAAGGAGTGAGCGAGGAACTGATTGCCGAAGTGGACGGAGTGCTCTCGACCGCCGAGTTCGCACGCTACGCCCCCTCCGGCGACCAAGCGAAACAAGAACTGTACAACCGCACAGCAGACCTGATCAACCATCTTGAAAACCAGAAACTATGAAACTGCTCCTAATACTGCTCTCCCCGCTTTTCACCCAGGGGAACGAATATTACGCCGCCGGCCAATACACGGAAGCGGCCCAATGCTATGAACAATGCCTTAACACCAATGAGGAAGACGGCACCGAACTGACAGCACCAAGCCGCGCGACCGTGCTGTACAACCTCGGCAACGCCCGCTTCAAAGAAGGGGAACTGGCCCAAGCCATCCTCGCCTACGAACGCAGCCTGCGACTGGATCCGCAGAACAAGGACACACGCTACAACCTTGAGTTCGCACGCAGCCGCATCACCGACAACATCGAAGACAACCGCACCTTCTTCTTCGCCTCATGGGCACAGACCGTGCGCAACCTGCTGACCGAAAAGACGTGGTTCACGCTCTCGGTAACACTGTTCTGCCTGATGCTCATCGGACTGATTCTGTTCGCCCTTGGACGTGTGCTCTGGCTCCGCAAGACCGCTTTCCACTCCGCGTGGATATGTCTTCTTATTTCCGCGGCGGCGGGCACGAACGCATGGTCGCTCCGCCAGCGCGACACACTTCGCGCGGAGGCTGTTATCACGCAGGGAGTACTGAACGCCAAGTCTTCGCCCGACCAAAGCGGCACTGACCTGTTCACCCTGCACGAGGGAACAAAAGTGGAAATTAGCGAAACATTGGGCGAATGGTGCAACATCCGCGTGGGAAACAACGAAGGCTGGGTAAACGTACACCATCTGGAACGCATCTGAGAAGCAAAAACATTCTGCATAATCGTCAGCCGGATTTTCCGACAATGATATGAGAGCCATAGTTATGATGCTATGGCTCTATAGTGTATGAATATGCGGTGTGTGAAAGGCGAGGTGCATACCATGGGTGTCCGGCAAGAAAATTGAACATTGTCTGAAATGTTGCTATATATCACAACATCAACAGGGCTGTATCTATATAGACTCAGCCCTGTTTTTCATTTTATCAATAAACTTTGGCGATCTGCAATACTACTTGATCTTCGTACCCAAGATATTGTAAACTTCTCCATCATGCTGGATAAGCAGCTGACCATTCTGCAAAATTTTCACAATCTGCGTGCTTTGACTGGTCACAGATTCTAGATCTGACTGTTTGCCATCGTAGTTAATCGGCGATGTGCCCCTCAAAACAATATCTTTCCCATTGCGCGCTTTGGCCTGCACAGACCAGTCTTTGTCTGTAATAGTCAGCGTTCCCTCCGCAATAAGCCACTGAGCTTTAGGCACCAGATAGCCATTATTGAAGTACTCTTTTGAAGTGAAATAGAACTGGCTACCTCCTACATAGAATATTGCATCATCACGTACTCCTGCTTCAGCGGTTCCCGGCATCTGTGAGGAGGAGAAGGTATAAGTACCATTTGGCAATATGGTTTGCGACAGGTCGGTAAAGAGGTTTATCCGCGCATACGGCAAACATACCACATTATCCACATTAAGTGTTCGTTTGGTGCTGTAGGCTATAATCTGCCAATAGTTGAATCCGTATTTGCTATATGCTGTACACTCTGCCCAGGCTGTGGCCAACTCTTCAGAATCCTGATGGGAGTAGTCTTTTGGCGCTGCGGTAGCGCTGGGTTCAGGATAAAAGTCTTCTACGGGCACGGCTTTAATACCTTCATGCTCGATATCTGCCCCTCCCTTGCTTCCCTCTACAACAGGTTGTTCAGCAACTTGCACGACAGGATTGAAATCCTCACTGAGGAAAGCCACAACCATGCAATTTACAGGCATCCATGTTTTATTCAGAGTAATGCTCAATTCTGTGGCATAATGGCGTGTCCCGTCTATCGTAACATTATCACCAAGCGCATCCGTCAAGAAAGCGCGCACCGCATGGGCATGACGGAACTGTTCCCAGCCCTCAAAAGTAGCATAGTAATCCGCTTGATAATCTATCATACCGGATTCTTTGACCAGCACCGTCAGTTTGAGTGCCGGATAATCTGCTTTGGCAATGGCACCTGATACATGCACGTTGAGTTTGCGTGATTCTGCATCGTAAGTGTTCTGAATCTCCACCGATGCATATGTTGTTGTCTCAAACTGGCTTTTTTTAACGCCAGACAAGTTGGCAGGATGGAATAGGATTGAACTTTCACTGTAACATTTTGTCTCTTTCCGGTCAATGGAGGCACTTGGTGCGCTGTGCACTCCTAATAGATCAGTAATGGTTTTACTGCCATCAATACTGAATTTGTCTGGTGCAAAACCGTAATGGTGAAGTATCAAAACCCAATCATCGTCATTTTTCATGAAGGTGCTAACGGCATCCATGCCGTCAGGACAGTAACCACAATCTTGACCTGTAAACTCTTCGATCAAGTGCTTCTTAGGAAAAGACTCCGGAATATCGTCTGAAGTTGCATCATAGACATAATGCACAGTCAGGGTACGGATTTCAGTTCCATCAGAAAAGATGTAGTTGATTGTTTCATGCGATTTCTCTGAAGGAGTGTAATGCGTATACCATGAGGTAACACCATTTGTAGTAAAAGATAGCAGTTCGCCTTTTGTGCCGTTGCCGGTCGTACATTGTGTGGCGCAACAGAACTCATCGACTAAAGCTTCGCTTGAGCGCGTAATCGTTACTACCAAAGAACCTGAACACAGCAAATCGCCTTTCAGTTCCATTACATTCTTTTCCGTGAACGGATCTTTTTCCGTTTTCGCATACGTGATTTCCATTCCTTCCACGGGCACTTCCCCGTACTCATCAACACTAACAATAAGTGCATTGGCAGTTTGCCAACCAAACAGCAATACCGCCGAAAAAAACATCCATTTTTTCATGGTTTTTTAATCTTAAAAGGTGTTTGTTTTGCATTTAATATATGATAGTCATCTTTGTCAAACAGCACTGCCACCATGCAACAGTGTACAAGATTACATTCTGGCAGCAATATAAGGGTTGAATGGCAGATGTCCGTTTTTCCGGTAATATGTAAAGGCGTTCCCCAGATTTCATCACCCAGTGTCTGACGAAACAGGTGCCGATGAAAATAGGCTGTGTTGTTTGTGCCATCTGGCATTGCTTGAGCTCCCAATACGCTGTCCTCCACCAACCAAAGTGCAAGACGGCAGTCAATAACAGAATCAGAGCAAATCGTTATACCAAGGTTCACCGTCCGTATCACAGTGTCCGTTTCTGCTTCTACCGTCAAAGCTATATGTGTTGAGTCCCCCATCATGCAGTTCAATTTTGCCGCCCATTCGTTCGGGTTGATAAGATAATGGTTCTCCACACGCCGCATATCAATATTTCCAACAGGAAACGGAGTTGTTTTTGTGCCCCCCATGAATTGGTAATAAGCATCCGCTTCCGGACAGGTATAGTTGTATTTCAAAGCCCCCTGCGTGAAGGGATTAGACTTAGGATGCATCGCAACAACAATCAGTTGGGTGTCATACAACTGCACAAGCGACTGTGCCAGTTCGGCCGCAGCAGGACAATTGATACAACGAAAGCCCGTATATTCAACAAGCACGTGAGTGCGGTTCGTTTTATACTCTTGACGGGGTATGGGAACAAGCCTGTCCTCTTCTCTGATTACCTCGCAGGCACAAAGAAGCACTGCTGATATGACAATATACAATATGTTTTTTATCATTATCGCCTTGCTTGTGCAGAAAAACTAAAAGGTAAAATTATAATTCATACAGATTCCTTCCTGTTCTGGCACATAGCGGCAGATTCCTCCAGAGCAGTTGAAACAGTCGCGAGTCTTGGTATAACCAGCCATGAGACGGTGTGCGCCATTAGTATATGTGATGGCTACTGTATAATAATGCCCATTCGTCGCTTCAGGTGCGTAACCGACATTATACATCCATTGTCCACTGACAGTTAGGCAATTATACAGACTTAATTCATAAAGAGCGAACATCCACTGACCCTGATAATGGGGCGAATAAAGATATTGCAACTCTCCACGCATGGATAAATTAGTGTTTATGCGTATGCGTGTGTCAAATACGGCTATCCCGGAACGCATCAGTTCCCCTTTGCCTTCCATAACCGCACTGTTATAGGTCTGATACATCAGCATGGCATTAAGCCACCAACGTTTGGCAATCCGTTTGTTCATTTCCACATTCACATCGGTATAGTACTCATCGCCAGTTCTTGTACCAATAATCCAACTGCCTTCACTGGCCAGTCCACGAATATGCGAAGCTGTCAGTTTTAATGTTGTGCCATTCCTGCCTCCCATGCGAGTGTTTTTCGGAAAGGTGCAGCGCAGTTCTCCCTGAAACGCCCATTCCCCCCCGGCGTACTGCGTTGCGTATGGATAAAGGGCAGCAAGGGCATAGGTGTGCTGCTGCGCAAAAGCCGGCATAAGATTCAGCCTTCCCGCCAGACCTGTACGCTTGCGTTCCGAACGGAAAGACATATTGTTCGAACGCTTTACCTGCGTTAGGACAGACAACCCTTTGTGAGAATAACTCACCGATGCCAACAACGCATCACCATGACGGTAGCTGAAAGCATTATCGCCCGATGGATCATTGGCTTTGAAGGCATACTCAACCAGCACGTCCCAGCCTTTCATCTGCCATTCCGTGCGTATTTCTCCAGCCCCAACCCAAAGCGGCAAACGATACATATACGGGACACCATCAACCAGTGTGACAATTGTGTCATTCTGCTCGTATTTGCTCACATAACCGCCACCAACAGCCAGATGCATCTCATTCTCCAGCATGGCATGGCTCCACTGTTCTATGTTCAATATCACATCCACGCCTCCCACAGCATCTTGTGTGTAGTTCCATCCAAAAGCATGGTCAGTATAGCA
>Ga0310690_10007631_pt1 | contig 13880 bp, 6 predicted proteins | sample AusTroGonzalo_MG_2_FD_207661 | JGI IMG/M metagenome (GOLD analysis project Ga0310690, IMG submission 207661) | Bovine rumen microbial communities from tropical cattle in Woodstock, Queensland, Australia - Gonzalo_04 (v2) (version 2) | ecosystem: Host-associated > Mammals > Digestive system >... | reverse complement strand
GCCGACGCATTGAACATGCTGGCGAACCATCGTGCATGGCTTATGCAACTGCCCAAGGGACTCATTTTAACTCCCCACCCCAAGGAGTTCGACCGGCTGGAAGGTCACTCGGCCGATAGTTATGAACGGCTGACAAAAGCGCGTGAACTTGCCGAGCGTCTGCAGGGTTACGTAATCTTGAAAGGTCATCACTCTGCCCTCTGCTGCCCTGACGGACATGTCACTTTCAATAGCACAGGTAATGCCGGTATGGCTACAGCAGGCAGTGGTGACGTGCTGACGGGTATTATCACCGCATTACTCGCTCGCGGCTACCAGCAGCGGGAAGCCTGTATCATTGGCATGTACCTACATGGTCTGGCTGGAGACATCGCTGCCCGTAAGCTCGGTATGGAGAGTCTCATGGCCAGTGACATCATCCAGTATCTGCCACAAGCATTTTTGAAAATTAAAGACTGAAAACAAAACGAGAAAAAAAACATAAGAATATGAAACGAATCCGTTTTTTACTTTTTCACTTTCTTGCCATTTTACCTATATCGGTTTTTGCCCAGGTCAGTACATATCAGCCAGGACTGACTCCTGAAGGTGCCATCTATTACCTGCCCAAGACAGCCCTGCGCTTTACGGTTCAGGTGGAGCGCACACAATACACCCCTGGTGAATATGCAGCTTACGCTGAGCGATATTTGGCACTGCACGACGTAAAAACTGAGGCTACATCGACCAGCCGTCTGCTACATATTGATATGATGCCCGTCGGACTGGCAGATACCGCCAAGTGCTACGTCGTCAAGGTAAATCCTAAGACTACTGCAGCCAATATCGAGATATCAAAGGATGGTGTGCTGCTAGGTATCAACAGCGAGGCACCCCGCGCTGTATTCCCCGCTGCCTTCAAGCCTGCACGCAAGCCTGCCGCCATTAACTCCCGGCAGTTCCTGAACGAAGAGATACTTGCTGCCGGTAGTACCTCTAAACGTGCTGAGCTCATTGCACAGGAAATCTATAACATCCGTGAGAGTAAGAACCAACTGACTCGTGGCGAGGCAGACTACATGCCAAAGGATGGAGAACAGCTGCGTATTATGCTTGCCCAAATGGATCTGCAGAACAGCGCACTGACCCAACTCTTCACTGGCACTACCGTCACCGACACTACTGAGTACGTGCTAACCGTATGTCCCATGCAGGAGACTAAGGAAGAAGTGCTTTTCCGCCTATCACAGAAGTTAGGTATGGTTGACGCCGATGACCTTTCCGGAGCGCCCTATTACCTCACTATCGAGGATCTGCATACCGTGCCGGTTCCCGTAGAGACAGGGAAAAAGAAAAAGAAGAGCGAAGAGGGTATTTACGTTAATGAACCTGGGCGCATCCGTGTTACTGTCAGTCATGGTATAGAGACACTCATTAGCGAAGAACTCTCTGCCGGTCAGTTTGGCAATGTCGAACTGCTCAGTGAAGAACTCTTTAACCGTCGTTACATCACCCACATTTCCCTTAACCCCACCCATGGTGGCGTAGAGAAGCTGGAGTCGGAACAGACGAAGTAATTTATTTCACCACGTACTTCTTTCCGTTCCGGATATAGATGCCCGGAGACATTTGACCGATGGCCGTTGAACATTGTGAATTGGCAATGCAACGGCCATCAAAAGTGTACCATGCCCCCTCTCCCTGGGAGAAACTTGAAGTAAGGCTCTTGATGCCCGTGGCGGTGATGACTTGCGTCGGGGTTGTCTGACCCTCCACGTAATAGCCATGGTTCACGAAGTCAACACCATCGTATATTTTAGTATTGCCGCCGCTTTTCGAGATGATCAGATACTGCGGAGCTTCGCTGGGTCTTGTGAGTGTGCACTTATAGACGTAGCGGCCTGCAGCGGTCTGCCCCATCAAGGTCATGGCATCACCAGGCCAGGAGGTGTTGGTACAGTAGGCTTCGCCACCGCCCAAAGTACCCCACGCCCAGACAGCATAGTCTGACTGGGTGGGAGTTTCGAAAAAACAGGATATTTCGTCGGCACTGTCCAAAGCGGGAGTGTAGGTCTCGGGAGCAGGCAGGTCTTCTTCAGGGAAGGTGCCACGGACATAAACGCGGTACCCCTTGGCATCGAGGCTGACGCTCTGCGTGGCAGAGAAATACTGCGTCTTACGGCTAACGCCCTGGGCGATGGTCTCGCTGTTGAGCCACAGGCTCCATGGGCCAGCAGTCAGTCCGGTGAGCGTGGCGCTGACAGCACTCGTTGCCATGTTGAGAACTACAAGTACCTCGCTGTCGCCTGCCTTACGCGTGAAGGCTAACACATTGGCACTACCTGTAGATACAGTAACCCAGTTGACGGAAGCCTTGTCTGCAAGTGCAGGAATAGCATGCTTGAGGGCCGTCAGCGTACGGATGGTGTTGCGCATCTTCTCGTCCTTGGCGTTCCAGTTGATTTTGGTGTCGTTGAAGTAGTCAAGGGCTTGGTTTCCTCCTACCTCCTGACCATTGTAGATGAGCGGCATACCATAAAGCGTATAGGCCAACACCGTGAGCGGATAGCGGTTGTTGCCGTACTTCTCGGTCAGCGTCTTCTTGCTCTCGTTGTAATTCTGGTCATGGTTAGTAACGTAGAGCATACGTCCGAACGACACGCCGGCAGAGGCATTGAGCATTTTGTCGGCATTGGCCTTCAGGGTAGAGGCATTTACACCATCACTACCGTATTTGGCAAGGCTGCTCTGGAATGCCCAGGCATAGTCATAGTCGAATCCGACGTTCTTCAGACGCGTCACATCCTGGGCAATGTCTGTCTCGCCGAGGAAAGTGATGGTCTTTCCACTCTTGTAGCCCTTGAGAAAAGAAATGGCCGACTGCCAGTAAGAAGTAGGAATCTTGGGGCTGCTGATGTAGTCGCAGCGGTAGCCGTCGATGTCGGCCTGGTCAATCCAGAACTTCAGACAGTCGTTCATAGCATTGACAAGGGCGGCATTGCCATAGTTCAGTTGATAGACATCGCCATAGTTGTTGGGATGGACAAAGTTACCGTCACTCTTCTCGTAGTATTCGGGATGGGTGGTTACCCAGGTGGCATCGGTTGCCGTGTGGTTGGGAACCCAGTCGAGCCACACCTCCATGCCCTGTGCATGTGCGGCGGCAACAAAGGCCTTCAGATCGGCAATGGTACCATAGGCAGGGTTGGTCTTCTGGAAGTCGGTAGCAGCGTAGGGGCTGTTAATGCCTCCGCCACGCGGATAGATGGGCATGAGCCAGACAACATCAACGCCCAACATCTTGAGTTCGCCGAGCTGCTGCTGGGCAGCCGCGAAGGTTCCGGCAGGGGTGAACGAGCCGACGTTCATTTCGTAAATCACCTGACGACCTGCTTCTCGCTTTCCTGCGGCACTGTTGATGTCATCGACATAGTCGGTGGCCAGCACCTGCAAAGGTAAAAAGGTAAAAAGGCAAAGAGACAAAAAGGTTATTGTCCATTCTTTCACCAGCTTATTGATCATGTTCATTTTCATCTTATTCTGTTATTTTTTAATCTTTAATCTAAAAAGGGCGGCCGTTCTTCACAGAGCAGCCAGCCCTGACGTTGTTAAATATTTAACGCTATTAACAGTATGCCTTTTGGATGAAGCAGGTCATAACTGTTTTCTGAGAGTTAGTCTGCGGTAAAACTATAGCTCTGGTTGCCAATGACAGTGGCAATGTCCTGTTGACTGCCATCGGCGCTATTCAGGATGAGGTTGTACTCACCGCCATCATTGGGCAACGGGAACACCAGTGTGCCATTCTCATTGCTGGTGGGCTTGATGCCGCGCCAGCCACCATACACCTCGCCTGAGCCCCAGGCATAGAGTCGGGGGTCAGAGTAGCCGACGTTGTTCTGGATGGTCACCGTGTAGGGTGACTCCACCCAACTGCCATTGACATCGAAGAAGTGGCTGCCAGAAGTAAAGACTGCCGGACCATCAATCTGCGAGCTGCCGTTGTCGTTGAGAATGAGGTTGAAAGTGCCGTTGGCAGGCAGTTCGAAGAGGCACCATCCATTGTCGGTCACCTTCACCGGAGTTGCGCCGGGCCATCCGCCGCAAGCCTCAGTGTCGCCCCAAACATAGAGGCAGGGTGCTTCAAAACCCACACTATTCTTCACGGCAATGAGCACGATCTCGTCCGTGGGTTGAGGATCGGGCGTGGGCTCTGGTGTGTCGCCACCACCCTGATAGTCCTTGCTGATAACCTCATAGCCGCCGTCGAAGATGCGGAGGTAGATGTCGTGGTCGAGGGTGAAGTTGAGGTCGCCGCCTTCCCACTGCACACCGCCGTTATTGTTATTAGGAATGAGGTTGAGGTTCAGTCCCGTGTTAGCTTCGCCGAGGTCGAAGTAGATATACTCCAGTCCGTTGATGGTCTGTGTTCCCGTAGGAGCCATGCCGGGCCATCCGCCAAAGGCTTCTGCGTCGCCCCAGGCATAGAGTGCAAGGTCTGTCTGGCTCGACTCGTTCAGGATGAACAGTACGTAGCCGTCGTGCTTCACCGAGGGTTCCTGTTCTATCTCTTCCACACCGTCGGCAGTGACGCGCAGATAAACGTCGTGGTCAAGTGTGAGATTGAAGTCGCTCAACTGCAAGCCATTGCCACCATTGTTGAAGATGAGGTTCTCGTTCAGTCCGGTATTCTCCTCACCCATGTCGAAGTAGGTCCAAAGAACACCATCCTTCTCCCAGGTTCCTGAGGGCTGCATGCCGGGCCAGTCGCCATTGAGGCTGTTTACGTCGCCCCACATATAAAGGGTCAGGAAGTCCCAGCCGGTCTGATCATCGACATAGACTCTGACGCCATCGTGGTCAGGCTCGGGGCGGCCGTCGGAACTCCAGTAATAGCTCTCCCAGCGCAGTCCCCAGACGTTGGTGAAAGTACCCACGGCGGGGTTGTCATTATGCACAGCATAGATGGCATCGGTGCCCAACAGTGCCTCGTGGCCTTGCTTGATAGAATAGAAGCGGAAGCCGTCTGCCAGTGTTTTGCCATCCTGGAAAGTGGCAGGGTCAAGATAGATGCCCCACTTGGCATTGCCACTGGGAGCCTTCGTCAGTTTGTAGGCATCGGCAAGTGTGGGATTCTCGTATTTTCCCTCCGCATTGGGTTCCAGGGAGTTGCCGTTGAACGGACCAATGATGTAGATCTCCTCATCGGGCGTAGTGCCGAAGGGAGCAATGAATTCTAACAGGATACGGTCGGCACGCGTCTCAAACTGCTGACGCTCATGGTCGAACACGATGTCGTCGTTGCTCTTACAGCCTGTCATGGAAAGTAAAAGGGTGAAAAGGTAAAAAGGCAACAGACCCATTACCATCCTTTTTGTCGTTTTGGCTATGTTCTTATTCATAATACTCATTTTAAATTTTCTTTTTAAGTGCGGTAGCAAATTCTAAACTCTAAACTTTACACTTAATAATTGGGGTTCTGCACAAGTCCGGGGTTCACGGCAATGGCGCTGGCAGGAAGCGGATACCACTCGTACTTACGGTCGCGCTTGGCTGCCATCTGCCCGTAGCCATCCTCTGAGGTACGTCCCCAGAACCACCACTGACCCTGTGTGAACTTGTCGTAACGGCGCAGGTCGGTGCGACGGCGGTTGCCTTCGCAAAGGTACTCCTTGCCCCACTCAGAGAGCATCCAGTCCATGTCGAAGTTGGTGAAGCCGGGACCGGGAACGCTCAGCGCTGCCGTGCGGTCGCTGCTCTTGAAGTAGCGCTGACGTACTGCATCGACGTATTTCTTGGCCTCGGCGCTGTTACCCTTGCGCATCTCACACTCGGCAACATTATAGTAAGCCTCAGCCAGACGGAACTGCACGTCGTCAATGTCCTTGAAGCCACGACCGGTCTCAGCAGGATAGAGCGGGTACTTCATCATACGGACACCGGAGTTGGTCTCGCCCCAGCGGGGACTCATGACGGGTTCCAGGTCGTGACCCATGTTCTGGAATGTGCCTACCTGATCGACATAGACCAGTTCCTGACCGTCGCGGTCGGCATCAGCCAGCAGTGGACTACCGGTACCGTAGTTGGCCTTCATGGCACCCTTCAGGAACATACCCTGTCCGTGGGTTCCCGTCGTAGCGTCAAAGACGTAGTTCTGTTTGCGCACGTCACGGTCGTCGAAACGCTCGTAAGGAGCACCCAGTTTATCACCGTAGTCAGCCAGAAAACTCTTGGCACCAATCGTTCCGCCAGTAGGCAGAATTGTTCCGGTGTTATCGTATGAGGGCACGAGGCATACGCAGTTCCAGGCACCAATGCCTCCGTAGTTTTCCATGCCGTTGCAGTACTCGCCATAGTTGTAGGGCATCATAGCCATGGTACGGATATTGCTGATGGCGTTAGTGGCACCCTTGCCGTCTTCGGCAGCCAGAGCGAAGATGACCTCCGGACATTTCACGTTATCCACACTGAAGATGTCGCGCCAATTCTCGGCCAGCTGGTAGCTGCCGTAGGTGCCGTTGATAATCTCCTTCGACAGTGCCTCGCACTCATCATAGTGCTGTTCACCGATAAATATCTCGGCATTGAGTAGCAGACGGGCCTTCAGCAGACGGTTCATGCCTTGGTTGGCACGGTTGACCAGTGCGTGCTGGGCATCGTCCTTGCCGAGAGCAGCCCATGTCTCGTCGAGCTCGGTCGCGATAAAGTCATAGATTTTCTTGCAGGAGGTGCCCCAGTCGGGATCTGCCGTACCGGGCACATCGCTGCTGGCAGAGGTATTCAGCGGTAGTGCACCGCCCCAGAGTTCAAACAGGCAGTAGTAATTCCAGGCACGCAGCGTGCGTACCTCAGCCACATACTGCTGCAGAGCCGCATCGGTCATGCCGAGGCTGCTGGCACTCAGGGTCTCCAAGTCGGTCAACAGCAGGTTGGCCAGTCCGATACCCGTCCAGGCATCTCTCCAGGCATTCTCAATGATGGGGGTCTCTGTGCCCCAGTTCTGCCAGGACAACACAGTCTTTGCGGCCTCGTCCCAGCCCCACAGTCCGCCATTCCACACACGCCAGGTTATCTGGTCGGCGGGGTATTCCGACAGGTGGAAGAAGTTTTCACCAGCCAAGGTCGATGACGTCTGGTTGTATATGGCTGCCACGGCACCCTGTACGCTGGCCTCGTTCTGATAGTAGGCCGAGGCGTCGATGCGGTCATAAGTCTTCTCGTCCAAGTCTGTGCACGAGGTAATGAAGAGTGAAGAGTGGAGAGTGAAGAATGCTGCACCGAGCAACATCATCGCCTTTCTTATACCTCTTTTCTCAAAATGATATTTGATTGACTTCATATTATTTGTTTATTTTAAAATTATTTTGTGGAAGAGCGGTAGCAAATTCTTCACTCTTCACTTAAATAAATTAGTGGAATCTTACCGTTACGCCCAGCGTGAGGTTGGTAGCCTGGGGGTAGGCACTGTTGGTATCCACACCCGGGGTGATGCCGTTGCTATTGACTACTGAGGGATCATTACCCTCATACTTGGTCAGCGTAAAGAGGTTCTTGGCCGAGAGATAGACGCGCAGGCTCTCCAGGATGGTACGGTTCTTCGGTGAGAAGGTGTAGCCCAGTGTGACGTTGTCGAGCTTGAAGTAGTTACCATTCTCCAGGAAATAGCTACTGATGATGCTTCCGCCTGACTTGACGTCAGCATAGTCGGTATAGGCTGTACGCAGCACGTTATCGGTACCGCAGCCCTGCAGACCCATGCCATACTTACGCATATTGAAAATCTTGTAGCCGAGGGCTGAGCGGAAGAGCATGCTCAGATCCCAGTTCTTATAGCGGAAAGAGTTGCTCCACGACAGGAAGTGTTTGGGGGCACCATTGCCGATGTTGCGTTTCCAGGCAGGGTCGGCCTGTGCGGCAGGCTGTGCGTTGCCATCGTTGTCATAAACCATCAGCAGACCGTTCTCGTCGATTCCGGCATGCTCGTAACCATAGAACTGGCCCATCTTTCCACCTTCCTCAATGCGGAAGAAGTATTCGCTGGTACCCAAACCTGGCTTCTGGTAGAGGTCAAGCCAAGACATCTGGTAGGAATCGTCAGAGAGTTTCGACAGTTTCGTCGTGCCGCTGCTCCAGTTCACGCCGGTGGTCCACTGGAAGTCTCTGGTCTTCACGGCATCATATTCCAGACTTGCCTCAAGACCTGTATTCTTCGTCGTACCGACATTCACGAGGATGGTACTGTAAATGAACGGGGGCTGCGGAGCACGGTAGTTATAGAGCAGATCCTTGGAACGGCGGTCGAAGTACTCGATGCTACCACGCAGACGGCTGTTCAGCGTCACAAAGTCAACACCAACGTTGAAGGCAGTTGACTTCTCCCATGCCAGGTCGGGGTTAGCATTCAGCGTGGGGGCATAGCCGTTAATCCACTGGCCGTTCAGATAGTACTGGCCATAGCTGCCGTAGGTAGGCATGGACTGATAGGGTGAGAAGTCCGAGCGGCCGGTCACACCATAGCTGACACGGGGTTTCAGGCTCTGGAAGGTTCCGGCAAGACTCTCCTTGAGTTCGGGAGTCTGGGTGACTTCCCAGGCAGCAGAGACAGAGGGGAAGTTACCCCACTTCTTGTTGGCACCAAACTTGGTGCTGCCCTCATGGCGCAGAGAGGCCGAGAGGTAGAGCATGTCATTGTAATTATAGTTCAGACGACCGAAGAAACCGATGAGGGTACTCTCCGTTGTTCCGGCATACATATTGGCCTTACCGTCCTTCAGGTAGGTACCATTGCCGATGCCCCAGTAGCTCAGCGCATCATAGACGAAGCCAGAATTCTCCAGGTAGTTCACCTCGTAGCGGGAGCGCTCCCAGCTGTAGCCCAGCACAGCTTTCAGCTGATGCTGGCTCAGCGTCAGCGTATAGTTAACGAGCCACTCCAGGCGGTTGGTCCACCAGCGCTCGTTCTTGATATTGGCAGAACCTGCATAGCCGTTCCAGTAGCTGGCACTCGACGTGGTCGGAGTATAGTAGTTACCCTTCAGGTCATTATACTGCAGGGCATAGCTCAGCGAGGTATTCAGGTAGTGCCGTTCGGTCTGTAGCAGGTTCAGCTTCACGTCGGCATTGCCCAGCACATAGTTGCGGTCACCGTTGCTTACGTTGTTCAGCAGGTCGTTCACAGGGTTGTGGATGCCAGAGGGTGACGTGGGCTGGTAATAGGTTCCGTCAGGATTACGAACGGGAATAGTGGGGTTCATGGTCAGTGCCGTGTCAAACAGTCCGTCGTTGCCCCAATCCTCCTTTACCTTGCGATAGGAAAGCGAAGTATTAAACTGTACTAGTCCGTTGAGTACACGCTGCTCGCCTACAAAGCGGGCACCATACTCCTCACGCTTCGACACAATATCCAGGCCGTTGCCACTCTTATAGTTCACAGAGGCACCGAAGTAGCCGTTTTTCGTCGAGCTGTCAATGCTCAGGTACTGGTTCAGCGTGTAGCTGGACTTACGGGTTATCTCATTCCACCAGTTGGTGTCGCCGCCATAGTTCTGGCCACGGCGTGAACGGATGAACTCCTCGGTAGAGAGTATCTCGGGCTTACCCTTGGCAAAGTTCAGACCCACATAGCTGTCATAGGTCACGTTGGTCACGCCCTGCGTACCAGAGCCCTTTTTGGTGGTCACGAGAATGACACCATTGGCGCCACGCGTACCATAGATGGCTGCCGAGCCGGCATCCTTCAGTACGGTGATAGACTCCACATCCTGGGTAGCAATGTTGCGCAGGTCACCACCGGCAATACCGTCAATGACGACCAACGGACCATTGCTGGCTGTCAGCGAACCGGCACCACGAATCTGGATGTTAGTCATGCCGTTGGGGTTGGCATCGTTGGTAGCTGCTACGTTCAGACCGGTCACCTTACCGGCAATCAGCGCCATGGGGTCGCTGGCAGCTCCTTGGTTGAACTGCTCCTTGCTCACCTGGACCACGGAACTGGAAATCTCTTTCTTGGCCATGGAACCGTAGCCTACTACAACGACCTCGTTCAGCTGGGCCACGTCTTCAGACAGGATAATCTCCATGCCATCCTTGGCCTTGACTTCCTGCGGGGTATAGCCAATGTAGCTGACCACCAGCGTTGCACCAGATTTACACTGTAACTTGAAGTTACCGTCAAAATCGGTTGCCACGCCATTGGACGTTCCTTTCTCCACGACACTGGCTCCGATAATGTCCTCACCCGTGTCGTCCTTCACATGGCCACTGATAGTAGTCTGTGCCGAGACATTCCAGGCGAAACATGCTACCGCCAGAAACATCATCAAGCGGAAACATTGGTTCTTAGTTCTTTTCATTGTCATCATATATTAAAAATTAAAATTGTTTTTATTCCATCTTTAATCCTTAATCTCCCATCACTACTTTTTTCCCGTTAACTATATAGATACCCTTAGGCAATTTACAATTTGACAAATTTCCATTTACTATTTTACGTCCGTCAAGCGTGTAGATGGCATCGGCAAGCTGCAAGCCGTAAGCGGTAAGCGGTGTAATGCCTGTCACCGTTAGCTGCTCAACACCTGAGCTGGTCAGGCGGAAATAGTAGTCGCGGTCGGCGGTGATGTTATAGTCATCCAACTGCGAACCATTGTTCCAGTTGTTGAAGATGAGGTTATAGCTGCCACTCTCGGCATCGAGCAGGAACACCTTGTACGTATTGCCATCAATAACCTTCTCATCGACCCATGTCTCACCAGGCCATGCTCCGAAGAGCTCTCCGTCGCCCCAGGCATAGAGTCCGAGGGCATCGTAGCCTGTCTCATCGATGGCATAAATGTAATGTTTGGCGATGGGTACGGCTGGCAGTTCACCCGTCAGCTGGAAGTTGTCGATGGCTAATGCCATGGCACCGGCGGCATTGTCGCCAGAGCTGACAGTAATGTTCCATGCCAGGTAGAAATCCACACCTGGCTGCATGGTGGCATTGAGCACAGCACTGACGTTTCTTACATCGCCGGGTACGGTAGCATAGCCCTCTGTAACAGCGTCGGCAGCGAAGGTGGTCTTGAACGCATCGCCTGCCAATGTCCAGTTACGGCCGTCCATGCTATAATACATCTGTACGGTAAAACCGGCGGCGTTATTACCCTTACGGTATTTCTCCACGTCATAGCTGATGGTGAGGTTCTCAATATTCTTACGTCCTGTATTCAGGAAGTGGGCATAGAGGTTGACGCAGCGCGTACCATCGGCCACACCTGTGCTGATGCCGCCTACGGCACGGTCGTCGCTGTCGCCCTGACCGAAGTTCCACAGTCCGTTCTTGGCGTTGGAAGGCAGGCTGGCACCGCCGGCATACATTGTTTTGTCCTGTGCTACGGCGTAGGAGCCCAGCGTACGGGGGCCAACGGTCTGGCGGTCAATGCGCCATGCTGTTGGCAGCGTAGCATCGGCTGCTGTGCCCATGGTATTGAAATTCTCTGCTGCTGTCAGATTATCGGCATCCAGTTCAATGGCAGGGAACGTCAGAACCACCGTCTCGGCTTGCGTCACCTTGACGATAGCGGTCAGGTCATATTTGTCATTCTTGGCAGAAACGCTATAGGTGCCCTCGGTACCATTACTTTTGAACACCTGATTGGCATCAAGCGTGCCACCGTCGGTCAGCGAATAGACAAGGTCGGCTGGAGCATCCATTTCCTTCTCGTATTGGTCAAAGCCTACGGCCTGGTAGCGCACGGTAGCTGCTGTATGATCTACAATATTAACAAAACCCTGCAGGGCTTTCGAAGCATAGGAACGCATCTCGACAGCATCGGCATCGCTGACGCTTGCAGGATGATAGGCAATAGTGGCAGGGTCTTCACCAAACATCAGACCGTACTCCATGCAGGCAGCCATATAGGTGGACATGTCCGTCGGGTGACGGTCGTCCTGGAACCAAGGTTCGATGCCCTCAGTGCCCTTCTCGTCATACACTTGCTGGTAAGCCACACCTACGGGACAGATGGTAACGCCTGTCTCACGGGCTACGTTCATATAATTGTCATAAAACTTCTTGTTGAAGGCTGTAAAGTTCGCCCAGTCACCACTGTAGGCCCAGTTCATGGGTACGATGATGATGGCGTTGGGGTTAGGACAATTCTCGCGGATATAAGCTACCCATTTCTTGATGTTCGTACGGAACGCCTCGATGTTGGTGCGTGGCAGACCGCTCTGCTCCTGCAGGATGATGTGGCTCCAGGCCTCAGAACGAATAAGCATCTTGGCACCCGGCGTACCATCGGCTGCCAGTCCGTCACCCTCGTCCCAGTGGGTACTGAGGGGTTTGCCGAGCAGCGTGTGCTTGGTCCAATGGGCATTCTTTCCCATGGCAATAGCAATGTCATTGAACATGGCTGCCTGATCGTTGTAGTGGATAAGACTATTGTTCAACGAAAGCACTTTCACTTTCTCAGGCAACTGCGGAACCAACGTCACATCGGCAGGCATCAAGATGACCTGCTTGAGTACCGAGGGTTCCCCAGGCTCTACCGTCTTACTTTCCAACAGCAGGGTAGCTCCCTCGCTGGCAAGTGTCAGCACGATGCGCTGGCAGTCGAATGTCTCACCACAGCTGATATTACCGGGATTTTCACCCAGTACCAGCGAATACGGAGTATCCGTCATGATGGCAGAACCATTGCTGCCGTAGTTGCAGGTTGCGCTCCAGTTGGCATCGGCCACCTTGAAGACACCTGACAGTTCCTTATCGTAGAGCACGTAGGTATCATTTCCTTCATTGGAGAATTCCCAGTCGTTAGTGGCACCCCAGCCGTTTACTTCGCCACGGAGATAGATGCCTGAAGCCACGAAGGGAGGACGGTCGGGGTCTTCAGGAACAATCTGCGGCTCACCAAACGAAGCCTCGATGCTGATGTTGTCCAAAGCAAGAGCCATGGCCTTGTTTGGGGATGTACCGCTACTGACGGAAATGTTCCAGGCCAGATAGATGCTGCTGCCTACAGCGACTGCCGTACTCAGTTGCTTCTCACTGACCGTCGTCGTTGAGATGGGCACCACCTCGGCCCCCTGTGTTTCATTATCTTTCGTAAAGTCGGTCTTGAAGTCATCGCCGGCTTTCTTCCATGAGGTGCCGTCAGCAGAGTAGTAGAGCTGCACGGTAAAACCCTCGGCATTGTCACCCTTGCGGTACTTCTCGATGTCGTAGCTGATGGTCAGCTGGTTGATGGGTTCCGTACCGCCATTGGTCAGCTGTGTCATGACGCTGACACAGCGGGTTCCACCGTCAACAGTAGTTGAAAGACCACCAATGGCACGGTCTGAAGGGTCGGTGCTGGAACCGAAGTTCCAGGTGCCGTTCTTGGCATTTGATGGCATACTGACACCGCCACCATACATGACCTCAGCGGCACCACTTGAGTAGGCGCCAACCATGCGTGGGGCACTCATCTGTCGGTCCACGCGCCAGCCGGCAGGCATGACAAGGGTTGCCTCCTGTGTCGTGGCATCCCACATTCCGTCAAAGTTCTCAGTCACCGTTTTCTGGTCGGCAGTCAGGGTAAACTCTGCTACGTCATCAGCCTTAACGACGCTGAAGAATCCTGTCATTAGAACAAGTAGTAACAATAGTTTTTTCATTTCTTTTGTTTTTTAGTTATAAATTTGAGTTATTGAGTTCGTCTTCGTTTTTCGTTATTTCGTTATATCGTTATTCCGGTATTTCGGTATTATTACAATTCCTTTTCCAATCTCACAGCAGCCCCTCCGCTTCGGGCAAGCTTGAGATGTAACCGGTCATGACTAGTAACCATGAGCTGACGGATGGTCATGGCGTAAGGATTGTTCTCGTAGTCGGCATCGGGACCGTCCTCGTAGATGATGGCACGGTAGTGCGCTCC
>Ga0310690_10007627_pt1 | contig 13885 bp, 16 predicted proteins | sample AusTroGonzalo_MG_2_FD_207661 | JGI IMG/M metagenome (GOLD analysis project Ga0310690, IMG submission 207661) | Bovine rumen microbial communities from tropical cattle in Woodstock, Queensland, Australia - Gonzalo_04 (v2) (version 2) | ecosystem: Host-associated > Mammals > Digestive system >... | reverse complement strand
TGGCGGGGAAGTCTTTTTTTTAGGGTGTCAAATTGTAAAGTATTCGACGCCCGCACCCGCTTTTTTTATAGTGTCGAATTTGTTGAATTTTGGCGCTTTTTTATAGTGTCGGTTTTTGTCGGTTTTTCCGTCCGTCCCCATCGGTTCCCGTCGCTTCCTGGCGGCGTCCGCTTATGGCTTCGCCGCAGTCGCTTTTTCTGTCCCATTTTGAAAAATCGATTTTAAGGCCGTTTTTAGCGTGTTTTTCGTGTCGGGTGTGTAATTTATCCACCGAAGGGGCGTTTTGCGTTCTACGGGGCTGTTTTGTGGCTTGTTTGCCATTTTTTCGCCTTGTCCCCTTCGTGTCGTTTTTTCGATGGTGGTTTTTGGGCTTTTTGTCGGCACCCTAACGGAAGGGGCTGTTTTTTTTGGCTGTTGAGGTTGTTTTATTGTGGTTTTCAATCATTTACATAAAAAGTGCCATACTAAAACACGTAGCGTGTCTTTTTTCCTGTGCGTAGTGAGTGTAGCGAAGTCCGCAGAATGTAAAATTTTGTCGTCGCCTGGTTCCGCTTTCCCGTGCGTATTGTGAGTATAGGGAAGTCGGTTTTTATCGTGCGTTATGAGTGTAGCAAAGTCGAATTTTCCCCCGTGCGTAGTGAGTATAAGAAAGTCCCGTTTTGCGTGTGTTTTCGGGGGTGGTGTAACGTTTCGTTACGGGGGGTGTCGTGTTTTGCGACGTGGGGGGTGTTAGTTCAATTAACCCCCTTTATTGCGTCCGATTCGTCCATTTTTCCCCCTTTATCGTGTCCATTTTGTCCGATTCCGCCCCTTTTATGGCGTTCAATTCGTTCAGTTTCAAGGTTTCAAACATTGTCCGCCGCCCGCAGCTGTTTACCTCTATGCGTTTACTTTTGTCGAAGTGTCGCCATCGTCGGCCGTCAATATGCCATACTAAAACACGTAGCGTTGATTTTTATTTTTAGCCGTAAACCTCAACAAACAAAACCTTCCTTCCGTTTCGGAAATTTCAAAAAAAAACAGGTAGTAAGTAAAGCGCCCAGCGTAGCAAAATGGGCGCCTTTACTACCCTTTGTAGGGATAGTAAAAATAGTAGGGCAAAATCGCCCTTGTAACGGCGTGGGTTTCAATAGTTTACAAAGGGGGTGTCACCAAGAAGTCCGTAAAATGTCACCAAGAAGTCCGTAAAATGTCACCAAGAAGTCCGTAAAATTTGCAGCTTGCCCGCCCCTTTTTTGGTGTCAGTTCCGCCCCATCGTCAGCCTGGCAATTTGGCGCCGTCTTCCGCTGCGTCGATGGCTTTTTTTAGGTCGGTTTCCGCCAATACTACGGGGTGCTTGTATTCCGTTTTGTGCCATTCGTAGGCCGTCCCGCTTTTCGTTTTGCCCCAATAGTCTATAACGTTGATTTCCTTTAACGTCTTCAAAGTGTCTTCTATAATTCCGATGTCCCGTTTCTTGTGTTTGTCTGCGGTTCGCTTTACAGCGTAGGCCTCTTTTTTGCCTATGTCTTCCAATTCGTCCGCCCCTATTTCGGGGTTGGCTTCCTTCGCCGCCTTTATCGCCTGGCGCCTGGCTTTTTCTATTTCGGCCGATGTCCCAAAAACTTCGTTTCTAAAGTCGTCGGCGTCTTTATGGGTTTTCTGTAGCACTTCGCACAAAATCCGCCTTTGTACTTTGCCCTTCGTCGCCTGTATTGCTTTAATCAGAATGTTATGCGGCAAAACAAGGCTTTTCCGACTGAAACGCTTGTTTATTTGAATAGTCCCGCTATGGGCTGTCAAGTCGTAGGAAACAATAAACGGCTGTTCAAATTTAACGTGTATTTTGCCCTTCTTGTCGGCGTCTTCAAACATAAAAAACCAATTGCCTACAAAGTGGTTTAGAAACTTTGCGGCCGCTTCTATTTGTTTGGCGTTGGGCTTGTTCGACGACGTGGCGGCGGCAAAACCCGTTTCTGTAAATTCGTAGGTTATAAAGTCGTCCGTTTCCTTAACGGGTCTAATCTGCGGGTTCGCCATCATTAGGCCGACCGACAAAACCCCCGTTATAAATTCCGTTTCGCTCGGTGCGTTGTCGCCTGTTTCTGCGATGGTGACTAACCCCTGTAAGCCCGTTTCGATATTGGCGGGCTTGTAATTGTTTTTGTAAACTTTAGCGTGTCCGCCCGTGGCGAAGTCGAAAATACCTAACGAAAACGGCTCGTTCTGGCTGCTTTCCCCTTCCTTGCTCTGCTTTATTTTCTTTAGTAGTTCGTCCCGTTCCGATTCCTTTTGTTTTAGTTTCTTTTCGCCCTCTGCGTATTGTTCGCACGTGTCCCGCAACTCGTTTAGTTTCTTTAGTTTCTCGTCGGCTTCCACGTAGTCGGCGTAGGTCTTCTTTAGTTGCTGTAGGGTGTTTTCAAATTGTTGCTTTCGGGCGTTCGTGTAGCCTATTACGTCGGGCGAAAACACACACGTAATATGTCGGGTTTTCGGGGCTTTCACTTGTTTTAGTTCCGTGTCGGAAGCCTTTAGCGCCATCTTGCACAGCAACAAATAACACGTATAGTTTAGCACCTTGTCGGCGTCGGTTATGTAGTCAAAGAATTTAAACAGGTCGGCGGGTTTCGCCACTTTGCTAAAAATGTTTGCTTCGTTAAACAGCCCCTTCCTGTATAGGTATATGTCGCCTGGGCCGTGTTTTAGTTGTAGTTCGTCGTCAGTCTTCCCCGTCTTTATGTAGTCGGCCAATAGCAAATAGTTGTTTTCGGCTTCTATAATGTCGCAATAGTCGTTTACTTCCTTCCATATTGTCCCGTAGTTGCTTGCGACAAATAGAAACGAATTTTGCGCCATCTGTGAGCCTTTAACAAAGGCCGCTAACCCGTTTAGGGCTTCGTGCAATTGCCCCAATTGTTCGATTTCTAACGATGTCGAATAAATGCCGAAAAGCGCCCTACAATAGTCCGCCATAACTTCGCCTATCGTTTCGGCGTTGAGGTTTAGCCCCGTTAAAAATTGCCTTACTTCCCCGCTGTATTGTGCGAATAGTTGAAACGCTTGTTTTTCCAACTCTGGCGTAGGTAGCCAATCGGCGCCAATTTCCGCCTTTAGTTTCGCTATGGCGTTGGCCGTGTCCGTTTCGTAAGCCGTGTAAAATTCTGTCCCCATCGTTTAGTCGGTTTTTAGTTTGTCGGTTCCGCTGTTCGCCCTGTCTACTTCGCCAATATAGCCCCGTTCTAAATCGGTTTTCATTAGTCCGTAAACTCCCGTCTTTCCGTAGCGGGCTTTCAGTTGCTCAATATACAGGTGGTTTTCCATTCGTTCGTATTTGCCTTTGTCTTTGTTGAATTTGAAAACCAAGCGGGAACGCTTGCCCCGTTTTATTTTCATTAGGTCGGCTTCAAAACCTTCCCCCGTTCCGTCGTCAATCAAACATTTGCCGTCCTTTGCCGTTTTCGTGTCGGGTGCGTATTGCTGTATGTCGATTTTTTGTATTTGCCACAATAAAAACAAGTCCCTGGCTATGCGTTCGATGTCTATGCTTTCGCCTATGTTTCCCGTGTTAGCGCCATCGAAGCCGCCGCCCTTTAGTCCCTCTCTGTTGAATTGGGAAGCGACGACTATAGGCGTGTCCGTTTTGGCCGCAAAATCTTTCAATCGTAAACAAATGTCCTTTAGTTCGTAGGTGCGGGCTTCCGCCGATTCGTCCGCCCTCAACAATTGGAAGTAGTCTATAAATATGGCGCCAACTTCGCCGCTGTTCTGCTTCGTGTCTTCTACAAACTTCTCGGCGTGCCGGCAAATTTCGTCGGCCGTCGCCATTGAGTAGACAAACTTTATTTTATTGTCCCAAACGGGCAAAACGTTTTCTTTTATAGCCTGTTCTATCAGTTCGCACAAACGGCTAAAAGCGCCTTCCGTGTAAAGCCATATATGGGGCTTTCCGTTGTCGTCGTATTCTTTACAAACGTTACGCTGTCCCGTCAAATATGCGTTTATAACCTTGCGGCCGTAGCCCTTTATTATGTGGGTGCTGTCGTAGGGTTTCCCGCCATCAATCGCCGCCCGTTCGTCGGGTGTGAGTTCGTGAATAGTCAGACGTTCGCCGCTGTCCCCATCGCCCAATTTAACGCCTTCGGGTTTCAGTAGGCAAATGTTTGTAAAGCGTTCAAATAGTTGTTGTTGGTTTTCCTCACAGCTGACGTACAAAATACGCTTTTCGGCGCCCGTCGCCATCGCCATATCGTAGGCCATCGAAAACATAAAGGCTGTTTTGCAATGGGACGACTGCGCACAGATTACGGAAATGTCGCCCGCATAAAGTCCTATGTTTTGGAACGGCTTATATTTTCCGTCGCTATTAAGCCCTAAAGTCCATTTTGTCGGCTGTGGTTGCGGACGGCTGCGGAAGTCGGCCAATATGTCGGCGCCCGCCCGTTTCAGTTGTTGGCTAAAGTCGTCCGTTTTGCCGTCAGTCTGTAGTTTTGATAGTTTGGCGTTGAGGTCGCCCACCTTCGCCGTGTCGCCCTTTGCGGCCGCCTGTTCTATCGCCTTTAGCGTCTGTAGTTCCGCTAACTTGTTTTTTCGGTTTTGTTCGTGTGCTATCGTGTCGGCGGTTATTCCTAACCTAACCAGAACGGGGTTATCGTTTACCACCTTTAGGAAGTTGGCCGCCCTGTCGCCTGGCGTCTGTTCGTATAGTTCTACCACCTTGCGGAAGGTAGCGGCTTTGTTTGTTTCTGCGTTGGGGTCGGCTGTCGCCTGTTCCAATTGCCAAAACGTTAGGGGTGTTTCACCCAATAGGAAGGTGTCGGGGTTTAACAGGTCGGCGTTAACCTTCGCCACGTCGTTTATGTCCGTTTTCTTTCCCGTGTCGGCGATTCCTGGCAATTGCAGAATGTCGATATAATGAAGTGCCAAATTTCCGCCTTCGTCGTTTTCCCGTAGGTATTTGCTAACGCCTTCTATTAGGTGCGTGTCCCGCTTGGTGGTTTTCGTTCCGTCTGGCTGTTCCACTTCCTTATAGTCTGCGTCGGCTATGTAAACTATTGTCTTAAAGCCATAACGTAAAATAAGGTTTAGGGCTGCGTCCCGTAGGTTGGCGCCGCTAAACGCCATAACGTTTTTGTAGCCCCGCTGTATTAGTGTAATGGCGTCAATTTCGCCTTCGCAAACATAAACGGGCTTTTCGTCGTCGGCCGTCTGTTCCAACTTTTCGCAATAAGCGGAAGGAAGGGGAAGCCCCGACGGGTTTAGATATTTGGGCGTTGCTTGCGGTTCCTTGTTATATGCTTTCGCCTGGTCGTCCGCTACTTTGCGGGCTGTGTCGCCGTTCAAATAGCGGCTTTTTATGCTTTTCAAAAACCCGTTTTCGTAAAGTCCGACTATTAGGCCGTATGTTTGGGCTATGCGTGTTTTTGTTAGGTTTAAACTACCCTTTATTGTGTTTATGGCTATGGCGTCGGCGCTGTTTGGCGTAGTGTCGGGGAAGTCTTTTTTTAGCCGCTGTTCTATCAGCTGTAGTGTTTCGTTAGTCAGTTCCCCGAAGTGTCGGCCGTCGGCGTTGAGGTTTCGGCTTTTTAGGTATTTGGCTACTTCGCCGTTAGGGTTGTTTTTAAGGCTTTCCGCCATTATGTCGAAGCAAACGGGCAAATATTCCTTTATTAGTTTTTGTTTGTCCCTGTAGGCTTTGTTTTCCTTCGTGTCGTTTACGCTGTAGCCATAATGTAGACAATCGTCCATCAGTTGCAGAACGCCGTTAAAGTCTTCGCCCGTTTCGTCCATCAGCAAATTAAACACGTCGCAATTAGCGCCCGCCCTTCCCGTTCCGTGATTAAAGAAAACCACGGGGGCGCCATCGGTTCCGTGTATTATACTGACGTCGCCGCCATTGTAGACGCCCGTCAGTTTGTTACGCCCTTGTCGTATGTTTGTAATATGGGCGTGTTTTAACACTAATTCTGCGCCGTTCCAAAAAGCCGCCGCCGCTTTGTCCCTGTTGCTCAACTCTGCCATAACCCTAATTTTTTGAGTAGTTTCAAGTAGTTTAATAATAGTTTATTTTACTTCCGATAACGCATATTAACGGAAGTAGAAGCCGTTTTTTGGTTCTGTCCCGCCTTCCTTATATCGTCTAAAATGTCTAACGCTTTTTTAATGTCGGCCGACGCCTGGCTGTTCGCCTTCGCAATATATTTCGGGTCGCTGTCGTCCGCCGTTTCTATCATTCTGTCGCAGACGCTTTGTAATTCGTGCAATTGAACGCCCCGCTGTTCCGCTTGTTTGTAGCCATCGGGTTTGTAGGTGTAAACGTCAAAACCCCCGCAGCTGTCGTTAAACACAATCGTACAATGTCCCCGACAAATAAACCCGTTAACCTTAAAGGATAGGGCGGGGCTGTCGCCAATCAGTCGGCCCAAAAAGTCGGAAGCGCCCCAACTATCAAAAACCGCCTTATTGCTCTGTATTAGCGCCATTATTATATCGCACGTCGTTTTGATTCGTGCCTTTTCGTCGTCCGTTAGTTTCCGTTCCATCGCTTCCCGTGTTTTAAGTCCATTTTTCTATCCCGTTTAGGTATTTGTTTATTGCGCTGTCGATGGCGTTCGCCAATTGTTGGGCTTGTTTCAAGTCCAGAACGGCGGTTATTGCCTGGTTCCCGTCGGCGCTTGTTTCAGTCGTCAGCAAAATAACGCCTTCCCGTGTGGCTGTTCCGTCGGTTGTTTCCGTCGTCGCCCCTTCTATCGTTATCGCCGTGTTTTGTGCCTGTATTTTCATTTTGCCTAATTGTTAGCCCATCGACGCCCGACTATTTGATAGTGGGAAGTGTCGGCGGGGTTTGTGTTTTCGGTTTCCAATGGTTGCAATATTGTTTTATTGCTTCGTGAATAACGGCGGCCTGTGTCACCCGTTCCCATTCCGCTATTTGTCGCACGGCTTCCGCCGCTTCGCTTTCCATTTTGAACGTTACAGCCAATTTGTTGGCGTTTTCGGCTTTCGGTTTCCTTCCACGTTTCGCCCCTTGCTTTTGCGCTGGGGCTTCCGTGGCTGCGTCGTCCCCTAATAGTGTTTTTAAGTTCAATACGCCGTCGATATTTGCGGCGGCTGCCTTCATTTGCTTTTCGTTCAGTGCCATAATTTGAAGTGTTTAAAGGTTTCTATTGTTGTTTCTTTAATTGCTTTAGTAGTTCGTTCGTGGCCGCTTCGTAGTCCTTTGCGGCGTTGCTTTTTGGTGCGTACCCTATAACGTCCCCGCCTGTCGCCTGGGCTTCGCTTACGGCTATACAGCTGCGTATGAGTGAGCCGAAAACGTAGAAGCCCGCCCCTTCAATTTGTTGCTTTATCAGTCTGTCTAAACCTCTGCGGCCGTTAAACATTGTAAACAAAACGCCGTAGCCTTTAATTCTACAGCCCTTTGTCTGCTTTAGGTTTTCTATCGTGTCCCGCAGATTTCCCAACCCTTTGGCGGCCAGATAGTCGGCGGCTGTAGGTATTACCACATAATCGGCCGTGTATAGTCCGTAAAGGGTTATAAACGATATTGCGGGGGGTGTGTCAATCAATATAAAATCGTAGGAACCAATATAAGGCTTTAGGGCTTCCCCCAATCGGTTGGCGTTCCTGTCGTTTTGCCCTTCGATGGTTTGCAATTGCCGCCCGCCCGTCAGTATGTCGATGGCGCCCCGCTTTTGTATGAAGTTGGCCGCTATTGCCGTAGTCGGTGTTATTGGCGGGTTGGTGGTGTCTACGTTCTGTAGGGCTTTGTAGGTTTGCGCCGTGGCTTCTATCCCGAAACATATTGATAGGTTGCCTTGCGGGTCGCTGTCAACTAACAAAACCGATTTTCCCGCCTTTGATAGCGCCGCCGCTATGCTTTGCGCTGTCGTCGTTTTCGCTACGCCGCCCTTATTGTTGGCGAAGGTTACAATTTGCGTGTTTTTCACTTTTTCCATAATTCCATATTTTTAATATTGTCGTTATTGTCAATATTGCCGATATTGTTTTTTTATAGTCCCTTTATCGCTGTTTCTATGGCTGTTAGGTTTGTTATCGTGGGCGCTATTATGGCGTCAAAATACACGATTCCTAAAACGTCGCCAGGTTTGCCCTCTGTAGTGAACGTAGCGGCCATACATTGCCCCCCGTCCATCGTGTCGGCTTCCCTTGTTAGTGTATAGTAGGCGCCCAAATAGTCGGCCGTCGCTTTCAGTAGGTCGGCAAATTGCCCAAACGGAAGGCGTCGGGGTTGTATGCGTGTGGCTGCTTTCCCCGTGGCGGCTTTTATCAGAATGTCGCCCACATTGTCGGCCTTCATATCGCTAACGCTAACGGGTTTAGTTTTGTGCTTTAGGGCTTTTTCCACGATGTCCCCCGCATAGTATTCTATTGCGTTTAGGTCGTCGCTCACTTGCTGCGTGTCAGTCCCGAAAACGTCCCCCGCCGTCGCCATCGCTTCCCTGTTCGTGTATGCTAACGAACGGAAGGAAGCGGCCGCAAATAATATCTTTTGTTGTAGTGTTACCATAACGGAAGTAGTGTTTTAGTGTGCCATCGATGGGGCGTTAACTTCTATTTTCCCAATCATTTTATTTAAAAATTCGTCGGCTATCAGTTCGCCGCCATTGTTTAGCCGCTGTTCCTGTTCCATCGTCGCCGTGTATATCTGTGTCGTTTCAATATTGGCGTGTCGAAGGGTGCGTTTAGCGTCTAACAGGGAACCACCCGCCCGCAGAATGTTAACGGCCGCCGTGTGGCGTAGGCTGTGAGCCGTGAAAAACTTTTCATTCAGTCCTATGTTTTGCAGTCCGTTTTTCGCTATCGCCGATATTGCCCTGGTCGTCAGTCGTCCGTTTTGGTGGTTGTTGCTTCTACTACAAAACAGCGGTTCGTCGTCCGTGGCTTTCCTGTCGGCCAAATATTGCGCTATTGGTTCGTATGCGTCTGCGGGTAGTATTACGAAATTGTCCTTTGCGTCTTTCCCTTTGCCTTGCACGTACAAAACTCGCCTTCCCGCAATTGTCGATATATCGCCCACGTTTGCCCTACTTACTTCAATACAGCGAAGCCCTACCCTCAACATTAGGTTTATTATCGCATAATTACGCCTGTCGGTGTCGGCTTCGTATTGCAATAGTCGGCCCGTGTCGGAAAGTGTTAGCGGTTGTTTGGCTATCGCTTTGGCACGTTTCGGGGGCTTTACGGCTGCGGCTATGTTTGGCGCCAATTGGTTGGCTTCCGCCCATACGTAGAAGCGACGGACGGCCGCAATATAGCCCGCTGCGGTTGCGGGGCTGTAGTTTTCCGTTAGGTGTGTTTTGTATGCTACGATGTCCGCAGCTGTTAGCGTGTTGAGGTTCCGCCCCGACGCTTGCACCCATCGGAAAAAGTTGCCTATGTTTCGGGTGTAGATTTCTCGGCTTTTCGGCCTTACGTCTAACTCTGCTATGAAGTTGCTTGTAATTGCCGCCAATTGGTTGGCTTCGTCAGTCCTGGCGATTGTGGCGGCGCCCCTCGGTTGTAGTTCTGTCGTCTTCATTGTCTTAAAGTTTTAGCGCTACAATAATAGCAATAAAATAAATACGTTGTAATATCAAATAGTCGATATTTTGTAAACAATAGTATATTTTTTGTATTGTCGATATTGTTTAAATTGTCAATATTAGATAATCGGCTGTTATTGCGCCACTTGCGGCTATTGTCAATATTGCCGATATTGTCCGTAAATATCGAAAATTTAGCGCTTTGTCGTTATAGTCCCGCTTTCCGCTTTATGCTACAGCGGTCGGCGGCTTGGTGGTTGGTTGCGTCCAGAACGGGGAAGGGTTGCCCTCAACTTTAGGGGTGTTCGCCATCAATACAAGGCAAAAAAACGGCCTTAAAGTAGGCCGCTTTTCTGTCAGTTCCCGCCGTTGGTTTCCGCTTGCTTTGCTTCCGTCGCCCTGTCTATATCGGCGTCTACGGCGGTTTCCAATAGTTCGTTTAAGATTCTGCGGACGGCGTTTAGTTTTTGTTCGTCTTCCACGTAGTTTAGATTTTCCAACTTCGAAAATTGTATATCGAAGTCGTTAAACGCCATCTTTAGGGAAATAATGGCCTTCGTGTGGTCGCTCAAAATGGCGACGGGGTTTGTTGCTGTGAACATAATAGAACATTTAGACAAATAGCCGCTTTTAGGTGGTCTAACGTGTTCTAATCGTTTGGGGCGTTTCCGCTTTCCACACCATAAACGGCTATAAAACAAATAGTTAAAAAACTAACTATTGTAGAACATTTAGACGCTACAAGTATAGCGTTTTATCGTTACAAAAACCAAAACGGAACAGGTCGGGGCAATAAAAAAACGGGGTTGCGGTTTCCCCCGTCTGCTAAAACTTTAAAAATGAAGGCCGACAATAAAACCGCCGTCGGCGTTCGTTTGACAAATATAGGGCTTTTATCGTTCCTACAGCCAACTAAAACGCTTTTCCCTTTCTATACTTGCGTCCGCCTTCAAAACACGTAGTTCCGCTTCCTTCGCTATTGCTTCGTAGTCTACTTTTTCGCTGTAGCCCCGACGCTTTCCTAACGTTTTCAGTACGAAAATAGTAGCGGTTATGTCCCCGCTTTCGATGGCGTTTAATAGTGTCGTTTCTGCTTTGTCTATTATCAGTTCCCTAATATCGTCTACGGCCGCCCTATATTCGGGGTCGTTCTTTAGCCATTCGTAGTGTGTCCGCCTACGTACCCCGCAAGCGGCCGACGCCTGGCTAACTATTCCCGCACTCTTTTCTAACGCTTCTAACATTAGCGCTTTACGCTGTTCCGTCTGTGTCTGCGGACGTTCCGCCGTGTCCGCTTTTCCGTGTTCTTTTTGGTTTGCCATCGTGTTATATTTTTAGGTTCTGAATAGTCGGCTGCTGCCCCTTTGCAGTCGGTGTGTTTACATAATGTCAAAGTCGCAAACGTCGTCTATTGAGTTCGCCCACCCCCTTATTATGGTGGCGGCAAAATATTTGCGGAAAAGTGCGTTTTGTTTCGCTCTGTATTCCGCCCCGTGTTCCCGTTCCGCCTGTCTGCGGGTTTCGCTTATATTGCTTTCGATTGCGCCCCTAACGGCTTGGAAATAGCCGTATTCTGGCGGGGGCAATAGTTCCCGTATTTGTTTACTTTCATTTACCAAACGGAAAAAGTCCCCGCTTTTGATTCCACCCGCCGCAGCGCATAGGCAAATAGTGGCGGAAGCCGTAATAAACAAGCGGTTAGCCAATACAAGGTAGTTTCGTGTTTGTCGGCCGCTGTCCACATAACGCCACATTGTCGAATAGTCGAAGTAGGACGCAGCGAAAAAGTCTTTTTTGTGCGTTATGCTTTTAAGGTTTTGCATTTGCACATAAAACGGGTTATCGTCGCAATAACGGATAGTAAAATTATCATTTTCGTAGCAAAGGTTTTCCTTTATTTGTTCGTGGAAGTCGCCATCTTCAAAACCATAATAGCAAGTGTTAAACTTTATATCGTTCTGTCGCAACCATTCGACGTTGTAAGTGTTCCCGAACAGGAAGGCGCCGTTATCAAAGAAGTTTCTATTTTCGACTATTTCCCCGCCTGGCGATTGATATATAACCCTATGCGTTACTAACCTTTGCCTGTCGCATAAATCGGCTTCCATCGTTTCGATGGCGTGGGGCTTATAGTAGTCGTCGCAGTCAAGGAAGGCAATAAACGGCGTTTTAGCGTGTTCGATTCCTACGTTGCGGGTGGCGCCTGGTTTGCCGTAGTTGCATTTATAAACCCTCAACCCTTCCAATTTGTCGGCGTAGGAAAGCGCTATTTTTTCGCTGTCGTCCGTGCAATTGTCCAGGACGGCCAGAACATCAAACCCCCGCTTCGTTTGCCTTGTTAGGCTGTCGAAACAGGCGTTTAGCCAATTTTCCCCGTTATGTATTGGGACTATTACGCTTATTAGGTTTCCGTCCATCGTGTCCGCTTTTTTGTGTGTCCGCCACGGGTGGGGCTAATTGGTTTTTTCGCTTCGTGTCGCTTTGTTGCGCCGACGTCTGCGGCCGTAGCCCTTCGCCCTTCGGTTCCCCGTGTTCGTGGCTGTTCCTTCGCTAAAACTTAATACGTTGAATTATAACGCCGTTTAACATTGTCGCCATAACCTTACAGCGGTCGGCTGGCTGTAGTTCGTCTAATTCCTTCGCAAATTGGCGGCGTCTTTTCGCTGTGAATAGTCCGCTTACGATGTCGGCTAATTCGTCGGTTGTTACCGCCTTGTTTGGCGTCCCCTTCTGTCGGCCGCCTAACCTTCCCCGCCCGTCGTTTGTGTTTCGTGCCATCGTCTTATTAGTTTAGTTTATAATCAATTTCGACGTGTTTAATACGTCCGTCTTTTCCTTGTTTCGTCAGTTTGTCGGCTTCGTCCCTGGCGTAGTTCCCTACGGCGAAGTTTAGCGCTTCGTGGACGTTCCCCGCCATACAACTAACAACCTGTTCAATCTGTCGCCCATTGGCGAAGGTTATTTTTGCGTAGGCTTCTGCTATCTGCATTTTGTTTCGTGTCGGTGCCATAACGGAAAGTGTGTTTTGTCAGTCCCGCAGTTTTTCAATTTCCCATCGTTCGCCCGTTAGGTCGGCCGTTAGTAGGTACATTTTGCCCGTGCGTTGGTTTTTAATCAGTTCTGCGTCCCCGCTGTTTTTTACTTCGGCTTCGCTGTAGTCTAACATTTGCAGTAATTCCGCCCTACTTTCCGCAAGTTGGCAGCTTTCGGCTTCGGTTATCGGCCGCCCCTCTGGTTCGCCGTCGTTTAGTTTGGCTTCCAATTCGTCCACCAATTCACGGGCTATTTTTTTGTTTATGTAGGTTTCCCCGTCTTCGTCCCCTTCGCCCTCAACAAAGAAGTAGGCCGCTTTGCCGTTTTCTTTTTTAAACTTTAACAGCCCGCCGTTCTGCATTGCACAATCTAACAGGCTGGCTATTTGCTTTTGATTTGCTATTGTTTTACGTCCCATAACTTTATGAATTAAACATTTAGACTAAAATTTTGTTTACTTTTCAAATATACGCATTATTTGGCTATTTTGGACTATTTTTTACTACTTATATTACTATTTATCAACATTTTGGCGGGCGTTTTGTTTATATTTCCGCTATTGTCAATATTGCCGCCATTGTTGCTATTGTCGCTATTGCCAAAAATGGGGGCTTTTGCCTGTTCGTCGCCTGTTCGATGTCGGGCCGAAACGGAAGGGGTTGTTTGTCGATGGCGTTTTTTGGGGTGTCCGTTTTTCGCATTATGTTAAACAGATACCGAAAAACCCCCATATTTCATATTATTGTTAAATAGTCGCTTTCAATTTGTTAGTCGGCCGCTTATAGTCTGAAAGCAAAACCCCGCAAAAAGTTCTTTTTTTATAGTGTGCAATTTGTGCAATTTCCCGCAGCTGTTCCAGGTGTGGCGATTCCTTTAAAAGTCGTCCGTTTCTCTTTGTTCGCTCGTTGTTCGATGGTGGTTTTTGTCGGGGTTCGTTCGGGGTTCGATGGTGTAAAAGCCGACGGAACGGAAGGCGGTTTTTGCGTCAGTAAGTCGGCGAAGTTTGCCGGCGCTGTAGGGGTTTTTGGTATAACCAAAACACACCTTGCTAATTGGAAAATTTGCGACTAAACAGCTGCTTTTTTTAGGTGTAACCTTTGTAAAGTTTCGGCCGCTTTTTTAGGGTGTTAGTTTTGTTTGATTCTGCGGCGCCCATCGTTCCCGAATGTTTGTTTTTTGTTCCCGAATGTCTATTTATTCGGTTGGCGGGGAAGTCTTTTTTTTAGGGTGTCAAATTGTAAAGTATTCGACGCCCGCACCCGCTTTTTTTATAGTGTCGAATTTGTTGAATTTTGGCGCTTTTTTATAGTGTCGGTTTTTGTCGGTTTTT
>Ga0310690_10007626_pt1 | contig 13886 bp, 19 predicted proteins | sample AusTroGonzalo_MG_2_FD_207661 | JGI IMG/M metagenome (GOLD analysis project Ga0310690, IMG submission 207661) | Bovine rumen microbial communities from tropical cattle in Woodstock, Queensland, Australia - Gonzalo_04 (v2) (version 2) | ecosystem: Host-associated > Mammals > Digestive system >... | reverse complement strand
AAAACACTATGCAAATATACAAAAAATAATTCAAATAACAAAATTTTTTATGTTAAAAAAACAAAAAATGGTGGAAATCACGTAGATTATCCACCATCAATATATCTTAGCCCGCTAAATCACAGATTGATACATTACATTTGATAATCTACTTCACGTATACCCATAGGTTCGCCTCCGAAAGTATATCTACCTTCGTAACCACCGTATATAGGTTCTGCTGTGTAAATTAATATGCTCTGCATTTTTCTGTTTTTTTAATAAATATATTAATATTTTAAAAAGTGAATAATTATTTTGAAAATTTGGATGCTGAAATTTCAAAATACTCATTTTTTAGAGCTTTAAACTTATCCTCCTTTTCTTTCAATTTTTTCTTATCTTTTGCAATTTTTGCTAGGACTCTATTAACGCTTTCTATAGCCTTATAGGACAATACTTTAACAGCATCTTTCAAAGCTTCCTTTGCCTCTTCCTCAGAGGTGAATATCCTTGCAGAGGTGTTTATTTCATCTTCAGGTCTAATGGCCTTATCACGTGGATAACCTGAATATGACCTTTTAAAGATGTCAAACATATCTCTTCTTCCTTTTACAAACACCCCAACTGAATATGTATAGTTATACATATCATCAATTTTAACAACTTTATTCCTAGTTATCTTACCATCAGCCACATATGGGCAAACAGCAAATAAAACAACCTTATTTTTAATAAGTGTAGCGATTTCGCTTATATTCTTTATTTCCATAATGCCATTTCGTCTTGAAATACGTTTGTTCTATCAGCCTTACCATATACGTCCTTAGTCCAACCAAAGAAAGTGCCATCAGTGCCCTCTATCTTGAAATACCATTCGTCATTCCTTACGAATACCTCAGTACAGCGATGCACCATATAAGCTTCTTTGTATTTTCCATCTTCCTTGTCGAAATAATCAAACTTGCAAAATACTGGGTCGCCTGCATTTACCTTATGTTTTTCAATTGGTTGTATTTTACAATATTCCATATGCATAAGCAGTGGGTGCATTGAATAGCCTGCTTCCCAGTGCATAACAGTTTCACCATTCTGCAAAGCCTTACATATTTCTTCGCCATCTTGAACCACTCTATATCCCTGTAGTTCTTTTGGCTCGTTTACTATTTCTCTTTCCATATTACCATTCTAAAACTTTTAGTCCATTCCAATATCCTACCCTGCTTGAAAACATCTTATCCATCTTCGAAAAATGTTTATCAAGGGCTTCGAAAACCTTGTCAACATCAACATCAACACGTTCCATTGGCTTACTCTCCTTTGGAGTATTTTCGTCATTAGCCTCATCCCACTTAACGCCAATCACATCGTCAACGTCTTTGCCATCTAAGGCTGTATGAGCAACACCAACGCGGCCATCAGAGGTATTGGCATTGAGGGATTCTTTTGTCAAGTCAACCTCGACATAAATGTTGTGCTTATCATCACAAATTGAGAACACTTTACTATCACTTTTTCTTCCAACAATTTTAAATGGCAACTGCTCTCCAATTCTGAATCCAGCGCAACCATTATCAGTTGATATATTCTGCCTTGCAAAGATAGTCAATGACGAAACAAAGTCACTAGTTGGAATCATAGCGCCTGTAGGCGTAATGATGTGTGAATTGTTATAAGGAGAAAAGCCATGTAACTCCAATATAATCTTCCTTATTGTTCCATCAACCTCAGATGTAGGATAGGTAGACATATTGCCATAGTTAATATCTTCCTTGTCATCAACCAAGTTATCAAGGTTAACCCTTTCAAACCCACTACCCATTGGCCAAAGTTCAAATCCTGGTTTGTACTCCAACCCAAACATCTTACACATTGATGGGGATATGGAAAACTTTCTTCTACCAGTTGGGTTAAGTCCTTCCTCAAACTCTCCATCATCGTTAAGAGCAACCTCACGTAGAATAAGAGAATTGATGTCTACGCCCTTGTAGTTGTTGACAATACCATACAGTCTAAAATACAACTTACCGAATTCAACGCCCTCAACAGACTCTCTTGAAAGAGAATATATCTCTCCCATAGTAAAGCCACTTGAAGGTACATTATCATCAGTAGACCCCTTAAGCATTTCTACATCAACATCTAGAAGTTGCATTAAAGAAAGTGATTCATTTGACAATGTAACCCACTTTGGCTGCCTGTCTGGAGCATAGCCTACCATTGATAAAGGTAATGCAACATTCCTTGAAACATTCCAACCATATGTTTCGGGCATTTTAGTTCTTGATGGTAATATTCTTGCCATTATAAATTGCTTTTATTAATTTGAAAAAATCCCTCATATTGTCTATGAGGGATTCATTATGTTTATCTTTGGTTTAGTGTGGACCTTCATCAACTCCATACTTAGCCTCAATAGCTGCTGCACTCTCTACAGTCTTTCCAACAGGAACGCCTGAAAGCATAGAATCAAGTTCAGCCCTCATCTTAGCCATTTCACGCTCATTCTCAATGCGCTTCTTAGCAGCCTCGTCAATGATGCGCAAGCAATCAGCAGTAGTTTCCTTAATCTTCTCCTGGTTATGCTTCAAAGTCTCCAGTTTGATTGAAGGCTCTTCTGTCATCTTAGTGACACGTACCTTAAGGTCATGTGTAGCATCAGCGTTATGAGTAAGAATCTCATTGAAACCATCAATCATAACCTCATGAGCCTTAAGACCCTGTTCGAGGTTGTAAAGAACGATAGCCTGATGCAACTGGTCACGAAGCTGAGGCATCATATTGTCGATGTCCTGTGAAATTGAATTGCTATGAGCAATGTTAGCATCCTGAATGTCACGAATACGGAACAAGGACTGATTGAATGAAAGATGCCAAGTAAGCATACTCTCTATTCGCTTATCAAGTTCGTGCTTAAAGTTCCTTGTATCGTGAATATCGATTGCAGAGTACTTGTCTGGCTGTGACTCCATCACCTCAAGAGCCTTGCCATACTCTTCTGACTTAAGCTTTGCAGCAATAATCAGTTTTTCAAGAACAGCGATATAAGCCAATGTGTCCTGGAAACGCTGCTCCAATTCTGTATTGTCACGCAATGCGATAGCCTGTGCTGCATGGAGCTTATCCTGCATCTTTTCTACATCCTTTTCAAGGTTCTCATACTTGCTAATGAAAGCCTTTACAGAGAAGAAAATCTTGTTAAGCAAGGGCACTGACCTTACAAAGCGAACAAATGCGTTAGGACGTTTAATATCGTCCAAGTCGATGGTCATCAGCTTTGAGCTGATTTCCTTCATAATTTCCCTAGTTTCATCACCTAATTTGGTAGATGTACCACGCGCCATAAGTTCCTTAGTGCTGCGGTTAAGCTGCTCACTCAATTCTGCGCCATAATTTGATACTGACATCTTATCGTGAACATCCAACTTCTTACCAATGGCTACATACTCAGCAAGTTCCTTTTCTGTTATGCCAGACATATTAACTTCGCCATTGTCGTTAATACGTTTGAGGGAATTTTTCTTTGCATTACCCTTGGTATTAAGAATCTTAGCGACCTCCTTACCAGTATCGCCAACCGTACCGCCCTTATCAGTTATTTCACTGATAACCACGTCAGTAGAACGTGTAGTAGTTGCTGACTTTCTGCGTGACCTTTTAGGCTTTTCAGCGGCATTGGTAGCAGTAACGGTTACTTCAACCGCAGGATTCTCCACTTTCTTTTTTGTCATATTCTTATTTTATTAGTTATAAACAATTTGTGCAAATATACAAAAATAATATATAAAAACAAAATATTTCACGTTAAATAACGTTAACAGAATGGTCTGAATTTGTTAAATTCACTCATATATTTCTCTGTCATTTCGTCATACTTAATAAATGATGGGCTTTGGCTACCAAAAAAATTACTACTCCAAGTGGAACTAAAACTACCTATTAAGTAATATATGTCAGGATTAGTTTTAATGAGGTCTATTGATGATTGAAATCCTATGTGGTGCTTCTTCCTAATAAGTGCAATAAATTTTATGAAGCGACCAGTTTCTTTTAAAAACCTCATTAGCTTCTTATCAGTAGGTAAGCCCATATAGCCCTTCTCCAAAGCCAATTTCTTGTTTAATTGTTTAAGGGCTTTCTTCTTTTTCTTCCTTCTACTATCCATTTAATCGTATTAATGGTTATATTGCAAATATACAAAAAAAATAATAGATGGAGAAATATTTTATGTTAAAAAATCATAAAAAAAGCAGCCATTTCTGACTGCCTAAATACATTGTTTAAATAAAATAAAATTACTAGAACGGTAAATCATCCCCTGCATCTTCTTTAGCTGCTGTTGTAACTACAGCATCTTTCTTGAAGTCACCAGTGGTAACAGAAGGTGTTTCACTCGTTGCTGTATCTGATGCTGTTGAACCACTACCAACAGAAACAAATTCAATATTGCTGGCATTAATCTCTCTTGAAATCTGTGTAGAGCCATCCTTTGCTTGATATGTGCCTACAGTCTCAGTTCCAATGACATTAATGAGTTTGCCCTTCGTTAAATACTCTACTAACTTAGTTACTCTATCACCATTTAAGGTTACTCTAAACCAAGTTGTAATTCTCTCGTTGTTCTTGTTCTTTCCATCATCAGTTGCTAGCCTAAAGGAAATAAATTTGCCGTTCTTGCCGTCAATTAACTCTGCGTCTGCTCCCAGACGTCCTATAACATTTACGTTGACCATGTGTTTAAAAAATTAATTAATTTAAATTATAAAAATAAGTGTATATACTGTTCATCTAAAGATAGTTCCCAACCATTATTACTAAGTATGGTAGGGTCAATCTCTTTATCCACTAATTCATTAATTTCTATTTTATAATAATAATCGTTGGAATCTCTATCGATTTCTAGAGAAACCTTTGCCACTGCCTTAAGTGCTGCTAAATCAGCAAGTGGCAATGTCTCATTTTTCTTTGTACCTCCCCTTATTAGTGCTTTCAATTCTTCTTTTTTCATTTTAAATCTTTTTAACACATCGCAAATATACAAAAAAAAATTGGAAATAAAAAATTATTCCCAACTTTTTTTAATTTTTTTTATTCTGTAGTCAATTTTCTCACAATTCCCCCCCTAAACACGTCAATGGGGATAGGGTGTGGCAGTCTCTTAAATTCTGAGCCTATAGAACGCTTGATAACCTTTACAACGTTTTCCTTGCCGTACTTCTCGCACAACTTAAATAAGAATGTGCCACGTTCAAACTCAAAACCATTCTTGATATACTGCTCTTTTATTGCGTCATTGAGAGTAACCCAACGCATCAAAATTTCGTCAACATCATTATATGTACCGCCAGGCATAATCTGGTCAAGGTCCGAACCTGATACACCATTACCATCAGTAGGTGTAATCTCAATTGCAGCCTTTAAAGCCTTAGAATCCTTGAACACTTCCTTATAGAGATATTCAGCCAAGCCATACACCTCAGTCTTCCAGAGGTTTCCAATTGGATTCAAGTCAGCAACATCACCATTGACGGTGAAGAAACCAAGATAATGCTCTGTGAGGTTGTCTGTATCAATTACAATGCCACCCATCTTAGAAGCCATGTCGTACAATGTAATCATGCGCAGACGTGCCTTAATGTTGCCTTGTGATATTGGTGTGCTTGCTAATGTTGAAATTCCATCACAAGCCTTTTTAACCACCTCAAACACATCTTCTATGTTGTTCTCAATAAACACATTGCAGAACTCTTCTCCTGCCAAAGATGCAGAACTTACTTCATCTGCCTTATTGGTTGAACAAGGTAAACTAACTCCATAGAAAGGAATACCTAGTTCGTCAGAAACACATCTGCAAATTGCAGCACATACTGTTGAATCGAGTCCGCCACTCAAACCCAACACCATTGCCTTAATCTTACTTTCCTTAAGGTAGTCACACATGACCTTTACAATGGTCTCATTAATGCTCTTGTAATCAAGAGGCTCATTCCTTCCAATTATCATAACTTTCTATTAATAACTTATTACGTTCTCTTTGTTCTTTTTCTTTTTTTACATAGGATAAAAATTCCCTAGAGATAAAATTAGTATGAACCTTTTTCTCGTCATAGAATTTTGCATCCTTTATGAGGGGTATCATAGATAGGAAATTCTTTTCAATCATCCTGAGAGAAAAGATTCCTTCTTTATCGTACTGTATTTCATCAGGATTATCACCATAAATCTCGTTAACATAGTTACCTCCAACCATGATAGCATTATGCATCTGAAAGATTTTCATAAACTGATTGAAGCAGTCTGTGTTACCTGTTCGCCTGCTAACGCTAAAGAATGAACATAACTTGTGTTCAAGAATATGTGGCCTTGAATAGCACAACCTAGTAATAAACGCTTGCAATTGAGACGTTACAGAATAATAATAAACAGGGCTTCCAAATATGATACCGTCAGCACTATTCAGTATTTCTTCTACGTACCTGAAAAAGTCGCCTTGAACGCAGACAGAATCAAGTCGTTTACATTCCCTACAATTGGCGCAATGTTTAATACTATTGGGTATGTTGATGACTACAGTTTCAACACCATCTTCGTGAAATAGTTGTTCGAGATATTTAATGCACTCTCCCGTACACCCATCGGGTCTGGGAGAGCCATTTATCATCACTACTTTCATTTTCCCTCAAGACTAAGTAATGCGTTACCACAAGTAATTCTGTCCTCGTCCTCTTCCTTAGAAGGGATAAAAACAATTACATCCCAACCAGCTTCAATCAATGGCTGTTCAAACTGCTTGTACACATCGTATTTATAGTAACCTTCTGGAGTGTTAATACCATTCTCTTCTGCTTCATGAGTCTCATGAATAGGAGTAATCTTAACGATGAACTTCTCCTTGTCGAACAACTCACTAAGAGTCTTGGGGTCAAGAATGGTCTTGTCGGTTACTGGGAAATTGAGAGTGTACTTACGTCCAACGGGCATTGGCAACTCCTTGGCAATCTCAGAAATCTCAGCCAACGAGATAGAGCAATTCCTGAACAACTCATTACGCTGCTTCTCGTCAGTAGAGTTAATAGACAACTGCAATCCTGCCTCGCCCTTATAGTCCTCGTTCTTGATGCCACAGAACTCTATCAGGATGTCTTTCAGTTTGTCCTTACCAACACCTTTAGGACACATGGTTGTAAACACTGGGTGGATGGTATCGGCTTTCATTTTACTGTTCACCAAATCCCTTACGTCATACTTAATGAAATCAAGCACGTTTCTTGCATTGAAACTTGGCTCACCCATACGTGCGAAGTGCAGGTTGAAACGTGCAGTGTACTCACACTTGGATTCGTCAATTGACCTAGAAACCTGCTCTGCAAGTTCCTCACGGCTGATATTACCTGCAAACTTAACCTTTGGGCAGTCGCAGAACATACAATGCATTGGGCAACCTTTCTGAGTAGAAATTGTTACCACAAGTTTGTAGCCAAGGTCAACAGTGTGATGCTTCACCTGATTAATCTCCTTTGTGAGACCAAGGAAATTAGCCTTGATGTTATTCTCCTTACCATAATCTCCTACATAGAGATATTCTAATGTTTTCTCGGTGTCACAAAAAATAGCACCGGTTCTTGTTGGAAATTTTTTAATCATTTTTTATTCTTCTACGTTTTCAAAATCCTCTTCTGTCAAATCCTGGATAATTTCCTGCTTTGCGCGTTCCTTACGCTTCTTGAGAAAATCACGCAGCCATAGTATGCCAAAGACGGCAGCAGCCCACAACAATACCTTTTTCCAAGAGAAGCCAAACATGCCTCCTAAAATAGTCATAATGGCATCTATAACTAAGAGCAATATTCCAATCTCTCCTAGAAAAATAATTAGATACCACGTTTTTTCCATTAATACTTCCATATTATTTAGCCTTTACAAATGAATATCCGCTAGTTGTGTTAAATTCAGCCTCCTTAATAAGCAAAATACTTGTAGGAACTACTGAATGCTTTTCAAAATTACCTTCATAGTCTTTTTTGACTTCATCAACAACACTAACCTTTGTCTTACTCTCACCCTTTACAACTCCAAATGAAATGAAAGGTGCTGAACTTCCACCTGAAATAGCATATGCTATTTTGTCGCCATAATGCAACTGCTTGCCCAACTTATCGGTGAATGAAATTGGCTTACCATCATGGTTTTCAATCTCCTTAAGATACTTGACAGTTGCAGACTTCTGCTTTCTCTTTACCGAATCAGCAATTGATTTCTCAGCATCAGCCCTTTTCATATAGGCTTTAACACTTGCGCCATAGATATAGCCTAATTCTCTTAAACCTCTCATGTTGAACGTATAGAAACGTATCTCTAACGCATCAGAAGCCTTGTCCTCAAATCTAAGGTTATCAAAGAACAAATACCCCAACCCATCCAAGTGTAAGTCGAACTCAGTATCTTCAAACCAATCATTAGGTTCTCCCTTGTCAACGTTTACTGCCCTGGTAACATTCGCCTCAATAATGTCCTTACTGCCAACGACAAGATAAACAACATCGCCAGCTTTAAGTGAGATAAAGCATTCTCCGTTTCTCAACTTCTTCTGCCATTCAAGGGCTTCTTTCTCAGTTGTAAAATACAAGCCACTGTGACTTCTGCTGCTTCTTGCACTAAACTTAATAAAATACTTTGAATAGTTATTCTCTTTATCGTTATAAGCATAAGGCATATAATCTTTCACCTTGTCTGCATCTGAGGCTTTACAAGCCTTGATACATACAACGCCATCATAGCATGTCTGCTTTCTCTTTACTATCAATTCAACCAGTTCATAATTGTTATGATAGTCCAACATATACATTGTATCACCTTCACTATCAACCTTATACGAATAATATTTTGAATCGTATGCAAAAAGAACTTCTTTTACTTCTGGTTCTTTATCCATAGGGGCATAAGTTTCAATCATTGTAACCCCATTTAATTCTTTAAACTTTTTAGCCATGGTCTTTATTTAAAAAATTCGTCAATTTAATATAATATTTTTCTTAATGTGTCTATTTCTTTTTCACTATAAGGGTCTTCTTTATGACAATCAATTTCTTCAATACGTCTTCCAACAGAAAGCATTAAATGAGAAATATTACTCCAATAATCAAATTTTTCTTCTGTTTGCGACCATTCAAATGCGTCATTTATGAAATAAAAAAATATATCATTGCCTTCATTTCCAGACTTTCTTTTTTTCAAAGACAATTCAATAAAATGGTCTAGTGATTTATCATTATCATTGAACTCAACTATATACCTCTTATACTTTTTAAAATTCACCAGAAACTGATGATAGCATTTGAAGTCTTTTAACAATCTTATAAATACTTTTTTGTAGTTCATATAGCAAAGGTAATAAAAAAACGTGGAATAACCAAATATTCCACGTTAAATTATGTTAATCACTTGTTTTTTCTTTCTTTTCAAGCGTTTTTGGGTGGAAAATCAATTGTCTAAGTTCAGGAGTCTTTTCAAGAACCTCAAGCCTACGAAGTTCAACCTCCTTTTTATTATTAGACACGTATTTCCTTGTCTCACACCACGTTTTTAGGTTGGTTGTCATAGGTGACACCGTAATGAAAAAAGCGGCTACCACGAAGCACACAATTATCACTATCGCCCAAATAAGATGTACCATACTACTTTTTTTTATTTGTTATGTTCTATTTTTTTTCTTTATGCGCATTACGATAAGCTTTTTTCTTTGCAAGCAATTCTTCTCTATGTAACTCATAATATTTTTTAATTTCATCTTTATGAGTTTCACGCCAGTTTTTTAACTGCTCACTTATTTTTTCTTTGTTTTTAATGCGATATTCTTTTTTGTAAGCCTTTATTTTTTCTTTGTTTTTTTCACGATACTCTTTGTACTTTTCTTTATGAGAATCATTATAATCTTTAAAATAATCTTTTCTTTTTTCTTTTATCTCTTCTTTATGAGAATGATAATATTTTCTTTGAATGGCATTTAGCCACTCTTTGTTGTTTTCATAATATTCCTTCTTATGTTGTTTTAATTCTTCTTCTGTATATAAATGTTTACCACAGTTAAAACTTATTTCACCACCTTTTGTTTTATTTAAAACATCATATGGACTATTTTCACGATACTCTTTAATCCAGTACTTTTCACGTTCAGCACCTTCTTCAACAGTTAAATCATTTTCAATGATTATCATTTTAGGATGTTCAACATGATGTTCACTACAAAATTTATATGTTGTATCTGTTATTGTGTGTTTATGTTGATAATGCCTGGATTTTGGATTTACCGTCCTACCAATATATACAGTGTTAAACTCTTCCCAAATATAAATGTAAATATTATCTCTTTTTTCGTCCATAGCAATATTATTTTATAATAAATATCACTACGGACGAAAAAGTCGCATTTTTTACTTACAAATTACAAGTGTATAGTCCTTTTTACCACGCTGCAACAAGAGATATTTGCCATTGATGAGATAAGGTGATGTAACTGCCTCTTTCTCAGTTGTAGCCTTAATCTTATTGATTGAAAAGCCATTGCTCTTAATGAGTTTACGTGCCTCAGACTTTGAAGGAACTTTGTCGTGCATTGCAGCAAGGTCAATGACTGTTACACCACTCTCAAACTGCTGCTTGTCAACCTCAACGGTAGGAACACCATTCATTGCAGCCAAGAATGTCTTTTCATCCAACTTGGATATGTCAGACATTGTGCCCTTACCGAACAGAATCTCAGAAGCCTCTACAGCCTTGTTGTACTCTTCCTCAGAGTGAACCATACAAGTCATATACTTAGCAAGAGTGTTCTGCAACAGACGCTTCTCTGGAGCCTCCTTGTGCTGCTCAATGAGTTTCTTGATTTCCTCAACGTCAATCAGTGTGAACAACTTGATGAAACGCTCAGAGTCAGCATCGCTCTGATTCATCCAGAACTGATAGAACTCATAAGGAGTGGTCTTTTCAGCATCAAGCCAAATGTTACCCTTTTCAGTCTTACCGAACTTTGTACCATCAGCCTTGGTTACAAGAGGCCAAGTAAGAACACAAGCATCGTCCTTTTTAAGCATCTTGTGGATAAGTTCGGTACCTGTAGTGCCATTACCGAACTGGTCGCTACCACCAATCTGCAACTTACAACCAAACTTTTTGTAAAGTTCCACGAAATCATTACCTTGAATCAACTGATAAGTAAACTCAGTGAATGACATACCGCTACCCTCACGCTCCAAACGCTTCTTAACAGAGTCCTTCGCCATCATATAGTTAACGGTGATACACTTACCAACCTCACGTGCGAAGTCAATGAAAGACATATCCTTCATCCAATCATAGTTGTTAACCATAATTGCAGCGTTATCAGCCTTAGAGTCGAAATCGAGCAACTTAGAAACCTGGTTGCGAATACCCTCAATGTTGTGAGCAACAGTTTCAGCACTAAGAAGCTTACGCTCTTCTGACTTGAATGATGGGTCGCCAATAAAGGCAGTAGCACCACCAAGCAATACGATAGGTTTGTGACCGTGCTTCTGCAAGAGTTTTGCTGTTGTGAGAGCAAGCAAATGCCCTAAGTGAAGGCTATCAGCAGTGGGGTCAGTACCAACGTAGAATACAGTAGGGGTTTTCAACAGTTCTGCAACGTTACCTGATGTGCTGGCAATCAGCCCTCTAAAATTAAGTTCTTCGTATAAATTCATTTTACTGTTTTTATTTAAGTTATAAATTCAATCGGTATCTTTGGCTTGCAAATCATTTGCAATAACAACCCATCCATTTCTGCGTTTGTTAACCCAAAATGTTTTTTGGTTTTAACGCATCCGCTGGTGTTATAGCATTTGCCTTTATTCTTCTTGTGCTTATGCTTTTTCTTAAAAAACATCATATGAGTTATAAATTAATCGTTTCATAATGCAAATATACAAGAAAAAATCCAAATAAAGAATTTTTTTATGTTAATTAAACTTAAAATGAGCAACACCTCACGATGTCGCTCATCCTTTTCAGTACCTATGACCTCAATCTTACACCGTGATGTAAGAAAGAATTTCCTGCCCAAGGGCTGCGTTAATCATTTCCTCCATAGTAGGCTGTTTCTTTGTAACGGCCTCCTTTTCTGCCATTTCTCCACCAAGAAGCAGAGAAACTATGCTGCCGTCAAAGCCGCTAAAGAAGTAGCAACCACTATCATCAAGTGTTGCAGGGACATCGCTTGTGCGACCAGTAACCTGCCACCAAATGAATTTCATACTATCCACAAACTCAGTTGGGAACGCCTTATAGAGTTTCTTCTTCATTTCCTCATAGTTAGTCTTGGTATTACCACCCGCAGGGTTAAACTGCATATCACTAACAATAAGCAATGTCTGAGGAAAATCCTCAAGAGGTATGTTTGGATTCTGCTTACGAACCCTTACAATCTCGTCAATCACGCTCTGGAAGTTTGTGCCACCCCAAGCAGTGTTAGAACTGATGATGTCTGTAACCATATCACAGAAGCCACCCTTAAGCTGCTTCACACGTGATGTGTTATCAAACATAATCACATTCTTGTGGAATGCGCCCTTGTTAAGTGTTGAAAAGAATACACCAAGTGACACACAGATGTCAAATGCTGAAATATTTCCAACAACATTGGCTGTCATTGAACCACTGGTATCAAGGGCACACCATACGTTGCCAAGAACCTTGCCATCAGCCTCCGCCTTTTTCACCAACTCGTCAAACTGCTTGTCGATGGTAATCCTCTTGAAAAGAGGCATCTTGCTAGCACGTGGATTCCAACCAGTTGAGTTGATAACCTCTTTCATCAACTCATACACGTAACCAGTGTACTTGACTGTAGGCTGTGCAAGCACCCAATCAGTGTAATCCTTCTCCAACTCATGCTTTGTCAAGAACTTCTGAGAAGCAAGCTTGCTCAAAGCACGACCAGGAATAAGATTCCAATTGATGTCCTTGAACCTACCACTACAGATAAGCTTCTGGAAATCGTGAGCTGTACCACTAGTCTTGAGTTTGTTATATTCAACGTAGCGCAGACCATTGTAGTTTGCATACTCACGTGCCAACATATTGGTAATTCTAGACCAATCAGTAGTACACTTACCATGTGACTTGATACGTGGCATGAACTTTTTAATAAGTTCCATATGAGCATTACACTTCAAGCCCTGGTTAATAAGGTCATAGATAACCTCACGATTGATTACGTTAAGGTTAAGCGTAATGTCGTAGAACATAAGAGTCCACAAGTCCTTCCAAGAACCCACGATTGGGAGTGCCCAAATGTTCTTATAGAATGTATCTGGTTGATGTGCTGCAAGCCAAAGCAAACGCTTAAATGACTCGTCACGCACACCCTGACCTTTCTGAACCTTCTCGGTCACATTGTCGTTGTTTACCTTGACCTTACGTGTCACCATTCTAAGGTAGAATGGGAAACGAAGAGCCTGCTCATGGTTCTCAAGCCAAAGAGCCTCTTGCTCCTTGAATACTGCATTTATGTCACGACCACGATAATTTGCAGCCTTACCGAACTGGTCGGTGATTGCCTTACCTGTAGTTGCGTATGAAATTGCGCCATTCTCTGTGAGTGCCATATTTGTAAAGTCAGGCACGAAACTATACTTCTTGTCTTTCATATCTTGTCGTTTTATCGTTTATGTTTTGCAAATATACAAAAAAAAATCGGAAGAAAGAAATTTTCTGTATAAAAAAATGTTAAATAAACATTAATAGATATTTATATATAAATTAAATGTATACTATGGATTTAAATAAAATAATATCAGAAGAGATAGATAAATTTATTAACGAAGATGTTTTTGCTGAAAAGAAAAAACACGCTGGCAAATCAAAAATGGATGCTAAAAAGAGTGGTCCTAAAG
>Ga0310690_10007625_pt1 | contig 13889 bp, 8 predicted proteins | sample AusTroGonzalo_MG_2_FD_207661 | JGI IMG/M metagenome (GOLD analysis project Ga0310690, IMG submission 207661) | Bovine rumen microbial communities from tropical cattle in Woodstock, Queensland, Australia - Gonzalo_04 (v2) (version 2) | ecosystem: Host-associated > Mammals > Digestive system >... | reverse complement strand
AAATCACAGTTGTTTTCCGTTGGCGTTACCATATAATACGAAATACCTGGAATTGTATTTTCATTTAATTCAACACTTTGATTCTCTGAAATCAATACAGGCACAAATGCAATCTCGTCTAAATAGAAATCTTCTGCAAAAAACAGACTTTGCGCTGTATCGTTATGATTTACAAATTGACATTCATCTTTATTTATAAATAAACGATATCTACATCCTTCTTGTAAATAATATCCTTTGTTTGTTTTTACTTGTCCTGCGAATTCTCCACTATAACCAAAACATGAACTAATTTGATAATATCCAGTTTTGTCGCACTCGATTATAAATGACTTGTTAGATAAGGCCGGAAGTATATTTATATGCCTATCAAATTCATAGCCTTCATTATTCTTAATTACACGTTCTACCTTAGTATCTAATTGTGAATAATCATAGATTATATCCTTTGAAAATTCTCCCAAGTAAATTGCTTCTCTTACATCGCAATACGAATAAATAGAGAATTCAATGCTTGACAAAGCATAAAAACCTATATCGTCTTCATTATTAAATCTATAATGCATTGTTGAGAAATTCTCTTCAGCATTCTCACCTAAAGACAATATCTCATTAGTGTCTAATGTCTCGGTTGCAACAACACCTTTTACTAAAGAATTATTATTTGCAGAATCATTTAGTTGTCCGATTTTACTAGGAGCAAAAAATAAGGTATTATTGCTGGCCAAATTTGTTACCCAATTGTTTTCTTTTGCCTCTTGTACTGCTTTATGCGCTTCATCCATAGTGTACACTAGACTTGCGGTATTTGCCAGAATACCAGCTGCATCGCCCACAATTGGGAATACACTCGCATATCCGACAGCCCCCAGCATTAAACTAATTGATACTGATTTGGCTTGATGTAAAAATTCTTCTGGATACTCTCCCGTATATTGCGTTGAAGTTGAATAATAGTTTGTGCTTGTAAAAAAGGCTCCTTCATTTATACCTGCTGATTCTTGATTTATAATTTGAGCCCCAATTCTAACATTACCAATACCGATATGAGAATCTATAGACTCAAATTCGATTGTGCCATTTGTATATTTGACACAAACTTCCTTTAATGGCTTTATGGTAATACTAAAGCCATATCCATCGTCGTCATTATCAAAAGAAACATCAAAAAATAATATATTATTAAGATAACTATTATCCTTTTCTAACTTCGAGTTAATTATATAACCATAATATTCACGATACTTGGTCGTTTGCGTGCCAGAGCACAACAAATTCTCTTCTATTAACTGTGTTATGTTTTCTTCTGTTATCCAATCCGGGATATAATCCAATTGCGATAATGTAGTCCTATCTCCATCACCTTCATCCGCATATGCATAAGTTATATTGAAAAAAGTAAGATATAACCCTAAAAAAACAACTACTAAAAATGTTATTAAAAACAATTTGCTTAAAAATAAACTTTTTTTCATATTATCTTGCCTCCTATTTTAGATATCTAAATAAAAAATACATTGCTTGATATATATTTTAAATAGCATTACTTTATGAAATAAGCTTATATGTATAAAATACTTATTCTAGCAAACATATTCTACCAATCATAATTGTATCACTATTAAGTATATTGTCAACGATTATAGATAAGAAAAAAGATAATAACATTACACTATATAGTATTAAATCCTTTTACATTAAATCCTTTATATTATCTTTTGTATTGTTTGCATTATATAAGAGCCTATTAGTATATTAAAAAAACAATAAATATAAAAAAAACTCCTCAATCTTTATTGCACCATTCTAAGTACAAAAAAAGTGAGGAAACTACATCCCTTGTGGAGCTGGTGGGCAGGATCGAACTGCCGACCTACGCGTTACGAGTGCGTTGCTCTACCGACTGAGCTACACCAGCGCCTATTATCTTATCCTAGAATTCAGCAGATCCTGTTGTTCTTGGGAATGGGATAACGTCTCTAATGTTTTGCATGCTTGTTAAATACATAATTAATCTTTCGAAACCTAATCCGAAACCTGAGTGCTTAACGCCACCGTACTTACGAAGATCTAGATACCACCAATAATCTTCTTCTCTTAGATTTAATTCCTTCATTCTTTGTGTTAATAAATCGATTCTTTCTTCTCTTTGAGAACCACCACAAATTTCACCAACACCTGGAACTAATAAGTCAACAGCAGCAACTGTCTTTCCATCATCGTTTTGTCTCATATAGAATGCCTTGATTTCCTTTGGATAATCATAAACGAATGTTGGCTTCTTGAAGATTTGCTCTGTTAAATATCTTTCATGTTCTGTTTGCAAATCTGCACCCCAGAATACTGGATATTGGAATTGATCCTTATGCTTTTCTAGAAGTTCAATTGCTTCTGTATATGAAACCTTGGCAAAGTCAGATTCAACAATATGATTTAATCTTTCGATTAAGTCCTTGTTTGGATCTACGAAATCGTTGAAGAATTTAATTTCTTCTGGGCACTTTTCAAGAACGTCCTTAATAACGTACTTGATCATATCTCTTTCGATATCCATATCACCATTTAAATCTGTAAATGCCATTTCTGGTTCAATCATCCAGAATTCAGCTGCATGTCTATTTGTATAACTTCTTTCAGCTCTAAATGTAGGTCCAAATGTATAAACATTTCTAAATGCTAAAGCATAGCACTCTGCAGATAATTGACCTGAAACTGTAAGGTTTGCTCTCTTTTGGAAGAAATCTTCTGCAAAATCAACCTTTCCATCTTCAGTTAACTTGATCTTGTCTAAATTATCTAAATCTAGAGTTGTTACTCTAAACATATCACCTGCACCTTCACAATCTGATCCTGTGATTAATGGAGTATTAACATAAATGAAATTTCTTGAAGCAAAGAATGAGTGAATAGCTTGAGCAGCTACTGATCTAACTCTAAATACAGCTTGGAATGTATTTGTTCTTGGTCTTAAATGAGCAATTTCTCTTAAGAATTCAAGAGAGTGTCTCTTTTTTTGTAATGGATAATCAGGAGTTGATGTAGCTTCTACTTCAATTTCTGTTCCATGAATTTCAAATGGTTGCTTCATTTCTGGAGTAACAACAACTTCACCAACAACTCTTAAACCAGCACCAACGTTTTGAGAAACTACTGTCTTGTAATTTGCATAAGTAGCATCAAGAACGATTTGTGTTGTTTTAAAGCATGAACCATCATGTAGTTCAATGAATGCGAAGTTCTTAGAATCTCTAATTGTTCTAACCCAACCTTCAACTTCTACTGTTTGTCCAGATAACTCGTTGTATCTTTTTTGTAATTCTTTTAATGTTAATTTTTCCATAAACGACCTTCTATAAAAATAAAATCTTTAATATTATATAACCAAGCGCGTGAATATTGCAAGATTTTTCAATTTAGGCCTTTTGATTTATCAAAAAGTAAAATTTTACACTACTTGTCACACTTTTTAGCCAACAACCGAAAATCCCAGCATTTTCCGGTAGTCACACCCTGTCACACTTTTGTTTGTAATGTAAAATCTACCCAATAATTATTGAAACATTTGCTATAACAAATTATAATAATAATGAACCTTATGGGTGCACATGTACCCCCAATCATTTATAGGGACATAGAAGTTGAGATGCAGCTGGCGCGCCCTAATTTATTAGGGATTACAAAAACATTTCACAGTGGACCCACCCTGCAACATACCGCGGGTTTAGATAGTCACCTGTAAGGGGTTTAAGAAATTTTAGGAACTGATTTAATCAGTTCCTTTTCTTTTTATATAAAAAGAAAGCACCAGCTTTTGCTGATGCTTTCCGTATGCACTATTTATGCATTAGTAGCTTCTAATTGTATCAATTGGTTTCTTTCTTGCAATGCTAAATACTGGAATTGCAGAAGAAATTGCGGCAACACCTGTAGATAACAAGAACATTACTATGAATTGTCTAATACCGAAATTCAAGAATGTTAATGTTAAATTATATTCTGTTCTTAACTTGTTATTAATTACCATTACTACGGCAAATGCTGTAACAACAGACAATGCGTAGTTTATTAAAGCAATAATCATTGATTCATTTAAGAAGATACCAAATACGTCAAGCGATGTAGCACCTACCGCACGTAAGATACCAATTTCACGCTTCTTATATGAAATAGAAGTTGCAATATAGTTCATTAATAACAATCCAGCAAATACTGCAAGACCAATACCTACATATAAGAATATATCTGACATAGTCTCAAGCACATCATTAACCATATCTAAAAGATATGTTGGACCAGATCTAATTCTAAATTTAGTATGTACTGTGCCAGATTTTGATTCATTATCATATCCCCACTTAACAATACTCTTTAATTTGCTCTTTTCTACCATCTTACCAATAGCTTCGACGTATTTTCCACCTGAAGCAGCAGCCATGTCAGAATACATTGAATCATCAACAACGCATGCCTCCAAATCTGAATAATAATCCTTTGTGCTAGGAACAGAAGGAGACAAGAAGAATCCTGCTACAGTAATCGTTCTATTTTCACTATTTCTATAAACTGAATTATAGTAATAGCTTGTATATGATTCAGGAATTACATTGTAATCAATTCCTGTTACTTGGTCGATTATCGTAGAAAGTTTTTTATTTGTTATATACTTTATTATTTGTGAATATAAAGTTAAAGATGTATCATCTTCTAAACGCATCCATGTTGGCATTATAGTCTTATCCGATGTACCATATTTATTTCTAAGGTATTCAATATAGCTTTGAAGGTTCCATTTCTTTTCATTATCTGTTGTTGGATTATTACCCTCATCTTCATATGGGTTCCATACATATTGACTACCATCCCATGTATAACTACCCCATGCAAAATCTCCATTTGTTATTGCATCATCGACTTTAGTCAATAAATAATCATAATACTCATCTGAAACAATAGAAGAAAGATCTTTTTCTAATATCCAAGATGGAGCTCCATTTGCCTGCATTTGTGAATAATCATAATTAGATAATCTATAATAATACTGACGGACGCTTTCATAATACTTAGCAAAATCAATTAAAACACTATCTTTTTCTAATTTGTCCCCTGATGAGAACATTTTATACTTTATGTTGTTATCTTTTAATTCTTGAAGTTTGAAAGCATATGAGAAATTATGATTATCACTTACTACATTATTGCCAGAATTAATATCAAAGCTTATATTGTCGCCAAAACTAATTCCCACATTCAACCCAGATGAAGCAGAAATATTGTCAATAAAGCCTGGTTTTACAAACACTTGACCATGGAATCCACCACCGACAGTAGCTTCATACTCTTGTTGTAAGATATAACTTGTAATCGCATTTGCGGCAGATGCAGAAGTAGGATTTGTAAGATCTATTTCCAAATCCTTAAAGTGATCATAATTAAACTTTGTATCAATAATACCTACAACCTTATACTCTGTATTTCTTATTCTAATAATGATATTATTATCTAAGAATTTATCTATAGTTAATTTTTGCTTAGCAGCCTCAGCGCCTTCACTAGCAGTAGGATCAATTACAGTTGAATTATCATATCTATAGCCGTAATGAGCAAATGATTGATATATAAGCTCAGAAATAGCAATTTCTGTATAATCTTGTGGCATTCTTCCTTTCAAAACAGTGAAGCCCATATCTGTAACATCTTCAGAACTCATCTCAACAAAGCCCTTTACCATTGGTCCGTATAATGAGTTACTTGATGGAGATACACAATAATTAGATGATTCAATTAATGAATTCCATCTTGTATCGCCAGTAGCATAAACTCCCTTAAACTTAACGCCTGTCTTTTTAGAAATCATTTCAATATCGCTATCTGACATCTTTGTGTCATCATAATACAAATAATCATTATTTTCTTGTTCTACAGCTGTTTGTTTAACAAATGTTAAATTCGAAACCTCAGAATCTATTAAAGAATCTACAGTAGCTGTATATTTATTATAGGCATTAATTGTATCTGCAAGTCCAAATAAGGCAAATGCGGCAAAAGATAACAATATAGCGATAAACAATCTAACTGGTTTTGCTTTTAAGCCAGAAGAACCGATTTTAAAGCTATCCTTAAATGGAAGCCTAGATTTAATTAATCTAAACTTTTGTCTCTTTGTATATACAATTTCACTCTCATCAGTATCTTTAAAGCACTCTTTATTGCCTGAATCATCAATTCTGGCAAACTTCTTTAAATCTCTATTTGCCATGCTATCAATTGAGATAATTGCATTATCTTTCTTAAGATATTCATTAATCATCTTAACGTCATCTGGCGTTAGTTCATAGCCTTTCATGATTGAGATAATTTTATTATCCACAATAGAGATAGATTCATTCTTCTTTTCTGATTCAGCAACATATTTCTCAATATCAGAAATAACCTTACCATCTTTAAGTTCAATTACTCTATCGCCATAGCTTTCAGCAAATTCTCTATCGTGTGATACAACGATAACTAATTTTGTTTTAGCTAATTCTTTTAAAGTATCAAATACTTGAATACCAGTTTTACTATCTAACGCACCAGTTGGTTCATCGGCCAAAATAACTTCTGGATCTTTTACAAGAGCACGAGCAATTGCTACTCTTTGCTTTTGACCACCAGATAGTTGCATTGGTTTACGTTTTCCATAACCTTCCAGATCTACAGTTCTTAGAATCTCATTAATCTTTTCGTTTGTTGCTTTTTTACCTTGTAATTCCAATGCTAAACCAATATTAGCACCTACAGTAAATTCATTTAGAATATTATATTCTTGGAATATAAAACCTAAGTAAGTATTTCTGTAACTATCAAAATCTGCTTGAGAGAAATCTTTTGAAGACTTGTTCTTAATAATGATTTCTCCTGAATCAACCTTATCTAGTCCACCAATCATGTTTAAAAGCGTTGATTTACCACTTCCCGATTTACCCAAAATAAACACTAAACCTGTTTCAGGGAATCTAATAGACACGTCATCTAGAGCGTTTACCTTTACTCCCTTCTTTGGTGTGTATACCTTCTTTAGATTTCTAACCTCTATCAAATTAGGTACCTCCTATCATATATATGTATGTTTTCTATAGAGAAAAATTATCCTCGTCAGCAATAGCATCTCTATATTTCTTATTAGGATTAATTACGGTTTGTTCATCTATGTAATATTTGAAACCTCTAATATGATAGAACTCTACCATATCGACAATTTGCATAGAGAACCAGGCAACTGCAAAACTAATAATTAATGCTACGCCAATTGTTACTATTGTGGCTAAAACTATAGCCATTACGGAGAAAATAAAAATCATAACGTATGCGCCAAATACTCTCCAGAAATTACCCTTCAAGTATTCAAAATTCTTTACAAAAGCATCTTTTGCAGATAATCCATCTACAGTCATAATTGGAATCCAATATAAAAACAATGCTCTTCTTAGTGCCAATATTACAAGAGTTACAAATACTACTAGATATAAAGCAAGAAGTAGATTCTTAATTGTCAAGAAGATTAATACATCCATTCCAACAATCACTAAAAACATAAATAATGAAATTGGTGTATATCTTATAGAAAAACTAAAACTCCTTCTAATATTTGCAATATAATTTGAAGCAAAGCCAAATCCTGAATTCGTCGACATAAAAGTCTTTACAATATCACTTACTGTGTAAAAAGCCATATAATACAAAATTGCAGTAATAAATATGATGACAAATAACGCAATAAATGAAAAAACTATATTAATTGACCAATCGCCTAATGCGTCATCTATTAAAGATACTTTTTCTATCATTGTGTTATAGTGCTCTTCTATATTCACACCAGTATAATATGAGTCTATATAATCAGAAACTGCTTGTTCTACCCCAATTTCATCAAATTGCTTAGCAAGACCATTCATAATAGGAACAATACAAGCTGTAAATAACAAACTAAATAATAAAGCCAATATTAATATAAATAACACTAATTTATATACGACTTTAAAATTGCTAAGCAATATACTAAATGTACTCTTAATCTTCATATTATAGACCCCACTTTGAGTTGCTTAATAAATCTTCTCTTTCGATATCATTTAAATCAAAGAATAAACAATACATATATGGAATAAAATACATAAAGTTGATTCCGTAGAATATAAATGAAGTAACTAATTTAAAGATATATAAGATAACATGATCATAAACAACATCAAATCCAGAAACCACTAGAACTGGAATATATGTTATCACAAGAGGAAGAACTAAATCTAAATAAATAACCCCAGACTTATTACCAACCATTCTTGGGCTTTCACTAATAGCTTTAAATAAGCCTTGACGTCTCATTGTCATTCCTGGAAGAGCACATGAAACCCATGCAAGCCCATAGAATGATCCAGCAATAAGAATTAATCCTGCAAGCAAAACTATCATAATTCTTAATACAGCAACATGAGTAACCTTAACGGCAAAGAATAGAACTATACTCATTGCAATAGCAAATAATTCCATGAATATAATCATTACAATACCTGCTCTTGCTGCTGCCCATAAATTTTCGTTAGTTCTTTTAAACACACCCTTTATACCAGTATATAAAGGACGACCATATTTCATCTTATTTTGAATCTTTCCAATATACGAACCAAAAATAATAAGAGTAATGACAATCAAGCCGAAATAAAATATAACGTATTGCCAACTATTCCAACGAGAACCATCATTAATCCTAATAAAAATATCAAAGATACTATTCATATCCATTGTAGATATTTCCTTCATAATATAATCAAATGAACTTGTTGGATTAACGAATATTGTATATAAAACTGCTGGAATTAGAACGTGTAAAAACACAGAAACCCAGTTGTTCTTTACAAAAGCAAATGTCGATTTAACATATTTTGACATAATTTATCCCTCTATATACTTTTCGACATCATATGGGTCTTTTGCTCTATAAACAACATTTTTATTCTTTATAGCAGCATAATCGCCATAACCCCATAAGCAAAGAATACAATCGATGCCTACTTCTTCAGCGCCCTCCACGTCGAATCTAGTATCCCCTATCATTACGCAATCTTTTTTATCAACCTTTAATGTTTCCATTAAATAGCGTATGGTTGCGGCCTTTGTCTCCCTTACATTGTAGCATAGACCGGAAACAAATTCCATATAGCCATAAAGTTCGAATCTCTTTAAAAGCATCTCCACTTCTTCTTGTTTCTTACAAGTAGCTGCACAAACCTTATAACCTTTTTCATATAATGACTTAAAAGTTTCTTTTATACCATCAAATGGTGTTGTTGTAAGTACATAGCCTTTTTCATTATAGACTTTTCTATATAATGCACATGCTTCATATGCTTTTTCCTTACTTCCAAGATATGATTCAAATGTTTCGTTTATAGGTGGACCGATGTATTTACGATATAAAGCTTCATCAATAGAAATGCCATATGCTGCAAATACTTCTTTCATACCGGCGACTACACCATTATATGTGTCGCCGATAGTTCCATCAAAGTCGTAAATTAAATACTTGTACTTACCCATTTAATTACATGCTCTCAATTTGAGCCTTTAATTTTTCGTACTTTTCAGTATTAGCTTTTAACTTTTCTTGTTCTTTTTCAATCAAGTTCTTTGGAGCTTTTGCTACGAATCCTGGGTTGTTTAACATGCCTTGGCTTCTAGCAATTTCCTTCTTCATTACTTCTAATTCTCCTTGTAATCTTGCCTTTTCTTGAGCTAAATCTACAAGTTCTCCTAGAGGAATTACGACTTCTCCAAATGAACCGAATAATGAAATTACATTCTTATCTAAATTGTCCTTATTTTCAATAAAGTTAACATCAGATACACCAGCAAGCTTTTGAATATAGATAACATTCTTTGCCTTAATTGTAGAATTCAATAAGTTAATAGCTACTTTCTTTGAAGGAGCAACATTTCTTTCTGCCTTCATATTTCTAATAGCAACGATTAAATCCTTAACTGATTCGAATTCTTTTCTTTCTCTTGTGTATGCATACTTCTTATTTACTACTGGCCAATCAGCAAGAACGATTGTACCCTTTGTTGTTGGAAGATTTTGATAAATTTCTTCTGTAACAAATGGAGTAAATGGATGCATTAACTTTAAGATGTTTTCAAGTACATAAACAAGTACAGATAAAGTATTTATCTTCTTGTCTTCATCTTCGCCATATAATGTTGTCTTAGATAATTCAATGTACCAGTCGCAGAAATCACTCCAAATGAAATCATATAACTTAGCACTAGCCATACCAAGCTCGTACTTGTTTAGATTCTTTGTTACTTCATTAATTGTTGTATTTAACTTAGATAAGATCCACTTATCTGAATTGTTTAATACAAAATCCCCCATCTTCTTAACTTTCTTTCCTTCAACGTTCATTAAAACGAATCTTGAAGCGTTCCAAATCTTGTTAATGAAGTTTCTAGCTGATTCTGTCTTTTCATCGATATATCTTGTATCGTTACCAGGAGCAATACCTTGTGTTAAAGAATATCTTAATGAGTCTGCACCATATTGATCGATAATTTGTAATGGATCAATACCATTTCCTAGAGACTTACTCATCTTTCTACCGAACTTATCTCTAACGATACCGTGGATTAAAACTTCTGGGAATGGAACTTCACCCATATGTTCGATACCAGAGAAGATCATTCTTGCAACCCAGAAGAAGATAATATCGTAAGCAGTAACTAATAAAGAGTTTGGATAGAAATACTTAACATCTTCTGTCTTATCTGGATATCCAAGTGTTGAGAATGGCCATAAAGCTGATGAGAACCATGTATCTAATACATCCTCGTCTTGCTTTATATTTGTGCTTCCACACTTAGAACACTTGCAAGGTGCATCCATTTCAACCATCATATTGCCGCAATCTTGACAATAGTAAGCAGGAATTCTATGTCCCCACCATAATTGTCTTGAAATACACCAGTCTTTAATATTATTCATCCAGTTGAAGTAAACCTTTGAGAATCTTCCTGGAATAAATTCTGTCTTCTTTTCCTTAACAGCTTTAATAGCTGGCTTAGCTAGAGGCTCCATCTTAACGAACCATTGCTTAGAAACTACTGGTTCAACTGTTGAGTGACATCTGTAGCATTCACCAACATTGTGCTTGTAATCTTCAATAGATACTAAGAAACCATTTTCTTGTAGATCTTTAACAAGAGCTTCTCTTGCTTCAAGCATCTTCATTCCTTGGTACTTACCAGCCTTTTCATTTAATGTACCATCATCATTCATGATACGAATAACTTCAAGATTATGTCTTAAACCTACTTCAAAGTCGTTAGGATCATGAGCTGGAGTAATCTTAACAGCACCAGAACCGAAATCTAGTTCTACATAATCATCTGCGATAACTGGAATTTCTCTTCCAACGATTGGTAATAATAACATCTTACCAACCATATCCTTATATCTTTCATCCTTAGGATTTACAGCAACTGCAGTATCACCTAATAATGTTTCTGGTCTTGTTGTAGCAACAACGATTTCTCCTGTGCCATCAACTAGTGGATATCTAATATTCCATAAATGGCTATCTTGTTCTTGGTATTCAACTTCAGCATCAGACAAAGCTGTCTTACAATTTGGACACCAGTTAATAATTCTATCGCCCTTGTATATTAAGCCTTTGTTATATAACTTAACGAATACTTCCTTAACAGCCTTAGAGCACTTTTCATCCATTGTGAAAGCTTCTCTTGACCAGTCACAAGAAGTACCGATTCTCTTTAATTGTTCAACAATTCTGCCACCATATTGCTTTTTCCATTCCCAAGCTCTTTCAAGGAAACCATCACGACCAACATCGTTCTTTGTTAAACCATCTTGCTTCATCTTTTCAACAATCTTAACTTCTGTTGCAATAGAAGCGTGGTCTGTGCCTGGCAACCAAAGTGTTGAGAATCCTTGCATTCTCTTAAATCTAACAATAACGTCTTGAATTGTATTATTCAAAGCGTGGCCCATGTGTAATTGGCCAGTAATATTTGGTGGTGGCATAACAACTGTAAATGGTTCTTTTCTCTTATCTACCTTTGCAGTAAAGTAACCATTCTTACACCACTCGTCATAAATTCTTCCTTCAAAATCTTGAGGATTGTATGTCTTTTCCATTTCCATAAATCTATACTCCGTAAATTATTTTCCTAAAATCAATACGATAAAAACACCTACAAATGTTATTACCGCTCCAGTTATTCTGGATATGCTTTCTACTAATGAACCATTTGTATTAGCCTTCCTCTCTTCCCACTTTCTTAATGCAGGGATAGATGCTATAACTTTTGCAAATAGACTTAGTATTAAACCAAGAACCATCAATACAATTCCTATAATTACTGCTGGATCTTGTAATCTCTCAGGATGAAACTCAAGCCAACTAAAAGCGTCATCACTTAAGATAAACATTATTTTGCTTCCTCTACTTTAGAATCGTAATCCTTTGGCAATGGATTTCCATTTCTATCTAAAGTATCTAAAATGCCACTCTTTCTAACTTCATTTAATCTGTTTGTGTAGATTCTTGTGTAATTTGCAAATGCATATATTTGCCATACACAGCAGAACATACCCCATACAATGATTATGTACTTAATAACATCACAAATCACTAAATACCAGTTTGGCACTTCATTAAATGCCCAGAATAAATGAGTCAATAAGTTGTATAGGAAAAGTAGGCACACTTCAACGAAATTAAATACAGCGCCATTCTTTCCCACTCGATTTGCCATTTGTTCAACTTGTCTTTTTGAAGCTCTCATGATGTATTTGCTTTGAACACCCATAGCTATTTCTTTAGCTATAAGAACTCCAGCAAAAATCCATACGAAAACATTCTTTGTAATAACAGAAAGTGTTAAAACAGCAAAACATTGTAGTAACTTATCTGCGATAGGATCTAAAACCTTACCGATATCTGTTACTAAATTGTACTTTCTTGCAATTTTTCCATCTAAAATATCTGTTACTTCTGCAAATACAAATATTGCTAAGCCGATAGTAATGTAAATAAATTCAGTAACCCCTTCTTTTGCCAAAGAACCAAACATCATCCATAAGAAAAATGGAAGAGCAATTAGTCTTATGTAAGTCAAAATATTTGGGATTGTGAACATATCTTCTTTTCTAAATTGCATTATAAGCCTCCACGTGTGTGCTTTGTCATTATAACACCCGTGTAATATATAAAACAACTCTAAAATAAAAATAAAATCGAGCGTAATTAAATAAAATATATGTGACTAAATTGTGACTTAGTGTGACAGATTATTTTCCTAAGATATAATCCTCTTTAAAAGCTTCATTATAATCGTCTGTATATTTTTGCAATTGTCTTTCACCGTATTCAAAATTTAGATTTAAATCCTCAGCTCTTTTTTGAAGTGCAGTCTCTAAAATAAACACAACAATAGTATTAACATTTCTCCATCTAAATTGGTGATTACACATCATATCTTTAAAGTTTTCCATAAAGGCTTTTACTTTATTAAACTCTTCTTCACCAAGTGTTGCAGATATAGCTAAAGCGTTTGCAAATGCATCGGCAAATGTAACAGAAAAATCCATATAATACACTGAAAGTGTATCTACTGTGTAGAACTTACCATCACAAAGTACTGGAATCTTAGTTTCAAAACCATAATGAATGCACTCAGATATTATGTGAATTTGAGTGTATCTATCAAAGAACGGAACTGTTGAACATAATGCAAGAACCGCCTTCTTGGCTTTAACAATTTTACTTGCTGGAGCTAAGTCTTCCTTATCTAATTCAAATATCTTAGATATTAGCCCAAATACAGGCTTTGCT
>Ga0310690_10007623_pt1 | contig 13891 bp, 15 predicted proteins | sample AusTroGonzalo_MG_2_FD_207661 | JGI IMG/M metagenome (GOLD analysis project Ga0310690, IMG submission 207661) | Bovine rumen microbial communities from tropical cattle in Woodstock, Queensland, Australia - Gonzalo_04 (v2) (version 2) | ecosystem: Host-associated > Mammals > Digestive system >... | reverse complement strand
TTTACCTACATTGGGCTGTTATATTATAGGAGTTATGAGTCTGTGTATAATTCTGCTCCTATAAACAAAACAGCCTTAACCTGCTGAGTTAAAGCCATCTAAACAAGAGTGTGGGTTATGCTTTGCAGTAAATCCCACAAAAAAAATAGAGGTTGGATAAGCCTCTATTTTAATAACTCAGCGGAAAGTGAGGGATTTGTGCGGAAGGAGAGGGATTTTATTCTACTTCGTATAGCCAACCCTTTTCTTTCCTCGTTATTATTGGCTTTGTTAATTATTTATAAGTTCTCATCATTTTTGTAACTGACGCACGAAAGGAACGCAAGTCACTTAAAACGATGGCGCAAAGGTACTGCTTTTTTCTGATATATACAAATTTTTCTTCTGTTTTTACTGGATTTGATGCGTTTTTGATGACTTTTCTATAATAAACGTAACAAATACCGCCGCCAAACATATCAGTAAAGCCCCAAAGCAGCCTGTCCATTTTTCTACACTTTTGCCATACGGTTATATTATACAGGGAATAATATCTGTCCATTTTTTTACATTTCTGCTGCATGGTTATAATAGTAGTAGTTATCACAAATAACTACATCCATGAATCGGAGTGAGATTTTCAACTCACTCCGGGATAACTCCAGCCCACACCCCAGTTGTAATTTGGAACACTATCATTTGTATTCGGAGTTATGAATGGTGATGCTTGTAGGAAAGGAGCAGGTTCGTCGTTGTCAATATACTTCTCCTTCCACTTCTGTATGGTAGTCGGGGATGATATACTAAGACCATGAGAACGAAGAAGAACTGCCATTTTGTCATAATAATTGCTTTGGCATGGAAATTGTCTCTTTCCAAGTGTATGCGATACTGCATAATTATCAGAGAAAGCAAGATACCACCCTGTTTGGGCGCTCAAGGTATCAATTTAGTGAACTGTATTAGTAACAATTTAATCAAAGAAAGGAACTGCTGACAAGAAGTCACCAAGAATTTATTAGAGAATGAAGTTATTCCTAATTTATTATTGGAAAAGAATGAAAAAATGTAAGAATTTTAGTGAAATGCGTCAGACCACAACGCAGTATAATAAATATTGTGGCTCAAAAAGACAGTGTAGAAAAGAAAATAACAACAATTCTTCGCAAGGTGTTCCATCGTGGGTTCCTATTTTATTCGATGGATTGATAGTGGTTGGTGGATTATTAGAAATCATTGTCCCTCTTGTGAAGGAACATAAAAAAGCGAAATTACAAAAACAAGCAAGAGAAGAGCAAAATCAGGCTATGACAGACAGGGAGAATCTCCGGCATGACCATAAGCAAGAGGAGAAGACTCATCAGGTTGATGAGGACATCCGCAAAGCAGAGGCTATTGAGGGGATTCGTCAAATAAGAAAGCAAGAGTCAAATGGCACTGCTTCTACTTCAGAAGAAGAGGTTGTGATGAAAGGAGTTAGTTTTCCGACTATTGGAGAAATGGCAATACCCGACATCAAAGACCTACGAATTTGTGGAGAAATTTGCGCTGGTGATATTTGCGTCGTAACTGGTGCAACTGGTATAGGGAAATCATTAGCAGTAATGCAAATGGCGATAGATATAGCGTCTTCACGTCCCTCTTCATTATTTCCATATTTCCCTGTTTGTAAACTGCCAAATGATGTATTTATCTTTGATGCAGAGCAAAGGCTATCGCAACTAAAAAACAGGTATTTTAGTAGTGACAAGGTTATTTATCCATCAAATATTAAACGATTTCCAGAGAAGGATGAAGTTATAACCAATTTGGATGTCGTTTACAATACGATGGAGAAGACAGTCAGAGAGTCCCCAAAGAGCATTGCATGGATTCTTGACAATCTAACCTTTTTAATGAAGCATAACACCAATGTCCAAATAAGTAATTTCCTTGATAAAATTAAGGAGTTAGGGCAGAAAATGCAAGCTAAAGGTCTATACTTCACTCTCATTATCGTAACTCATACCAACAAGAAGTATAGCAAAGACTGTATTAATCCTATAAAAGTAGAATATATCTATGGCAGCGCGTTTTTGGCAGACTTTGCAGATTTAATCATCGGCATTCATCGTAAAGAAGATAACGACACTACAGACAAACATCCATACATTCAGATTATTAAACATCGAAATGGATGTGCGTATGATGGTTTTAAGACCAAACGTGTCTCCCGTCCGTATGCAATGCTTAAATACGATGATAAAATTCCTCCAAAGAAACTATTCAGTGGGACAAAGCCCCAAAGGGATATTGATTCGTCTCTTGCTGGTATAGAATTTATGTACTACTATTTGTATCTCGAATGTGGTATGAGTCCTGAGGAAATAGGGCGATTATATCATTGCTGCGATACTAATATTAGGAAGAAGTTCGAAAAATATATAGGTAAAGATTATACGGACTTTCCAAGAGGAGAACACAGTCCTGAAAAAGGACGAGAGTATTTCGAACATCGTATGGAATACATCAGCCCTTCCCCGAAAGACGAGGCAGAAAGTGAGCAGAATGACCAGTAAACAAAAAGCCCCGGAAGCGAATCATGCCTCCGGGGTTCTTCATGCTTCTACCGACCTCACATTTTAGTATAGTCTAAATGGTACAGACGCTGTTGTTTTAACTCGAACTTTCTGACCAATATTCATTCCGGGATTCCACTTCGGCATAGTTTGGACTACTCTAATTGCTTCTTTGTCGAGAGAAGGATCACCAGCAGACTTGATTATTTTAACATCAGAAATGGAACCATCTGAATTTACCACGAACTGACAAAATGCTGTCCCTTGTATGCCATTTTCGGCAGCGGCAGCTGGATAGTTAATATTCTCTTTAATATATTTAGATAAAGCACTCTTGCCTCCGGGGAACTCTGGCTTTTGATCTACCTCAGAATCGGAATAAACCTTACTATCATCTATTTGAGCCTTAAAGCCGGTCTGTTTCTTTGCTCTTTCTTTATCTCGTGCCTCTTTCTGCTTGTCGGTCATTAAGTAGAATAGGCTTTTCTTGTTTTGAGCATACCCCGCTGTATTTAGTGACATCGGTGCGAGAATAGCTATCAGTAGTATAATTGAAAATATCTTTTTCATAATGCCTAATTGTTTATTGGTTTCACAACTTATTTCTTTTTGCTTTCTTTGAGGAGTTGACTATATGCATCAGACGTGTAAGCGTCGAAAAATTTTACTTCTGATGTAAAGAATTGACCGTTCTTTTCATACTCCTTATTCAAACTTGGTATGGTTTCAATCAAATATGATACCGCTTTAGAATAGTAGTAGCCCTGCTTGAAGCCATCAAGATATTTGATGATCGTAGCGGTGGCATCATTAGGCTTCTTATTCATGTTGCTTAATTTTATATCCTTTACATGTGCTGGGACAAATTTTTTCATCGCCTCCAAATTATTCCATGAGGATTGCCGAAGAGAGATTTCACGAGAAAAGAGTCCGGCAGTTGTAGCTTTATCATAACTCCCATTGAATTCTTCTTCTGAGTCATACAACGTCCTATATTCATTCCATTGCTTCTTACGGCAAGTAGTAGCACTCACAAAGCCTGCCTGAACGTATTGCCGGAAATAAGCATATTGCTGATTCAAGGTTTCGCAACGATAATCCTTAAAAATCTTATCTATTTCGTCTTTCTTTTCCGGATGTAAGCCCTTGTAAACTTTTATATACTTATCTGTGTTCTTTTCAAGCAGATTTCTCTCCATTCCACCATTAACAAAATCAAGGTAGCTATTCATCATTCTTTCTCTCATGGCAGCAAATTGTGATTTAATGTTAGATGTCATTGGTTCGTTATAATCTAATTCCAAAGTCTCATATGAAAGTTTAGAACCATCATAATACGGATGCTTTACAAGCTGGCTATTGAGAGAATCGTGAAGGTTTATATAGGCTTTATAGTTCCCCTGTATTGAGTTTAAGAAGCCCATAACCTGATTGTATGCAGCTTCTATTGTCAGCTTATCCATACATGCTTCAGCCTTTAATGCTGGAGTTGGTATTTTAAGTTCTTTAGACTGTGAAAGCCTATATAGTTGTGCGTTGAAATTATCTGTTTGGTCTTCTATCTTGTCATTAACTTTTTCGGCTTCTTGAAGGACTGACAATCTCTTTTCAAATTCAGGGACACTAAATGTTTTGAGATTTGGACAATAATCAACATCGAATTTACTCTTCAGGCAGTTCACATAGTTATAATTTCCATCATTATCCTTTGACGTGATATCAAGCCATGTTTCATCAAAAAACTCGTAACTCGGCAAACCTAAAATGGTGATAGATTCCAAACGAGACATATGATCATAAAAGACGCTCAATCCTCGTGGCGGAAGTTGCTTGACAGAAGCTGGAATAACAAGAGACTTGAGACGCGTCATCCCATCAAAGGCGTATTTTTCAATAAAGACAAGTGAGTTCGGCAAATTAAGGGCGATTATATTCGCACGCGCCGTTTCGTAATCATATCTAAAAGCCGCTTCATTTGCACGTTTTTTCTCGGCTGCATTATATGTTTGATTCGCAGCAGCACGACTTAATGTGGCATCACCAAAGAACCAATTACCAGCTTCATCATACGCATTTTCTGCCGCATTGTAGGAATCACTCCTTGTCCAGTCAAAATCATAACGAGAGATAGCCTTAACGGTATATTTATCTCCCTTGTAAGTAATACTGGATGGAATCGTAACAGTTGATTCTTTCGGCTGGAAATTCAGTACAACTGCTTCTAATGTGTTTAAATTAAGCGAATACACGATGTTGTTAATAATTGCGTACTCTGCAAATAACAGGTTGCTACATAAGGCAAGCAAGATAGTAAATAAGACCTTTCTCATATTCTTAAAATTTTAGATGTTCCTGTTTTTTTTAGCAATCACCACACATAGGACAGTTGTAGTAGTAATCCGGTGACTTGGTGTAATCAATCATCAAGTGAAATTTCCCATCAGTGTCACTCTTGTGGTATGCATTGTCAATCTTCCACGCACCATCCTCTTTGTTCATCAAAACAAGAGTCGTATTCTGGATATATCCCCAATTATCTCCGTAATATTGCACCCTATAGAGATTGGCATGACCTTCCACTTGCTCAATCTTTGCTATTTTGATCTGACCATCACCAATCCTATAATCTTCCCCTAAATCCACTAACGGAAATATCATACATGCACTATACTTGACAAATCTCCTTGTTTCGTAGTGAGAGATACCGCCATTTTCCTCAATGGTGGTAAGATCGGAAGTAAATAGTTGTTGGATAAGGTTGGTGCAATATGTCTTATCAGATATGCCTTGTGGATTTGACTCTGCGTTTGCTGAAGTTGAGCCAAATATAAGAAAGACGGAAAATAATAGAGCCATACCATAATAGCCACAGGGAACTGGGCGTATCATATTCCTTGTGGCAAACAGATAAACCACTAACGCAATATGGAGGATAAAAAACAATGTCATATATTATGGTATATAGTTTTGTTATACACTAAAATGAGGCTTGTTTTCCACGCTCTCATACCACAATATATAACCCTATACAAAAAGCTCGGAGAGTATTTCACTCTACCGGCTGATTGGCTCTGCAAAACCATTAAAGAGATAAAGAGAAACATACAACTCCACGCCGTATATACTTGCATTCTTGTTAGCAGCATATACACACGAAGAGCGCATTCTACTCCCTCTTTAATAAAACTTGCAGATTTCATCAGCTCAGGATAAACGAATAACGCCTTCAGATTTTGGATTTCTCCCCAAAATCGACCGCAAAATTACTAAAAAAATATGATATGTACAAATTTTTCTGGACTATTCTTCCATATTTCTATCATTTTCATTAAAAAGAGGTTATCTGAATTGCAAAATGCCCTTCACGCCGTTATTTTTCGGCACAAATGGAACTTATGCAGCCTATAGAAACATAATGTAAACTTTAAGCACTATTTGATGTGAACTTCCGTATTTATGGGGTGAACTTTTAGGGTTGTATTAGGGGTAGTTCACATCATTCAAGCACGCTCTTTACGCCCTATTTCACGGTGAATGAGAATGATTTAGTAGTTTGAAGGACACTCGCGAAACTGGACTCTGCATCACGGATCAAACAAGAGGGATATCAGAAGCGGTGAAAACCTTACTATTGGAAAGCCTTCTTAGTGAAGGGGCTTTTCTCGAATAATTTTCATATTATTAGCCAACTCCGGTCTGTGAAGATAGGTTTGGCAAGACAGGGGAAGTAGCTAATCCTCTGCCCCCCATTTCCACCGGATAAGACACTACCAACAGCCTTATAGGTGAAATGAGTAAAAGTATGAGAAGAGGAATGAATGAGTATAGTACCTATCTGCGAGCAACTGTCTTTCGGGAAGTGTGTTAGCAGGATAAAATAGGGATGACTACGTGGCTTCGACCGCTGAAGATTTTTCGGTCGTGTAGCTGTGTGTCATCGACTAACTCTATGGACGGATTTAGATAAAAATCCGCCCTATTTTTTTGCTTCTAAGGTGGTGACGAAAGCCTTATTAGTGAGAATTATGAATTATAAACAAAATAGAATATTAACGAATAAAGAAAGGAGAACACAAATGAAAAATCTAATCAGAAAAGGAATCTCGACTCTACCAGTAGTAAACGAGATTCTATTTTTTATCCTATTAGCCCATGAGCTTATAGGAATAATCAAAGACTGGTGCAAAAAAACTAAGTCATCAACAGAAAAGAAACCGGACGAAGAAGAGCCGGAAAAGAAATGATGGCTAACGACTATCAGAAGCTTCTTGATACCTTCATCACAATAATGGACATGCTATTAGCCATTGCTAAGGGAATCAAGAAGCTTTCGCGTCTATTGAACAGGAAATTAAAGAATAAACCAACTTAAAAGACAAGTTTATGGACAACAACAATGAAATGATTCTGACTCCTATAGGAGGACAGGTCATGTCACAGTTATCGTTGGGTATGGAATCTGAACAGGAACATCCCAACTTCATTGAAAGCAATACTCAGGGGATTTCCTTTGAGGAATTGACAGAAAAGAACGTCATCCCGACTTTCGCGGATGGCACGCTTACCCTATCAAGCGGCTCTATTATCAAAGCAACGATGAGAGCTGCGGAAGAGGTGTATGGAGAGCTGACACCGGTGGAGATACGAGTTTCGCATCGCATTCAAGGCCGCCGGAAAGAGGCAGAACTTAAATCGGCGAGTGAATTGCAGGATGAAGATATTACGACCTTTTGGCAACGTATGGCCTTCATCTGTCATGTAAAGACACTCACTCGCACAATCAACGGCGCGGAGGTTCACCTGTGCATTGGTGGCACACGCAGTTACTCGGAAGACAAGTTATTTGGTCGTCCGACTCCCAGCAAGATGAGATTATTCGTCGGCTGGTTTGTAAGAATTTGCTCAAATGGGTGTTTAACCTGTGATGGCAATTCTGGAACTATCGAATGTTTGACTGAAGCCGATGTTTACGAGAAGGCTACAGCATTATTCCGTAGTTTCGACCCAGAGAAGGAAACTGCTCTGGCTATGCTGGAGAATTTGGGGACAACCCGAATCTCTGAAAGCGAGTTCTGCAAGATTATCGGTCGCTTGCGTTTGTACCAAGCGTTACCGGCATCTGAACAGAATGTGTTGCCCAAGGTGATCTTAGGGGATCAGGCGATCAATAAGGTCACTCAGGGCTACGTATCTAATCCCAACTTCGGATTGAAGGAGGGAGCGGATTCAATCAGTTTATGGGAACTCCTGCAATTGGCTAACGAAGCCGTGAAGCAGGGGGCTTACATCGACAACTGGTTAGAGCGAAATCAAAATTGTACTGATTTCGTTCTTGGAATACAACGTGCTCTTCTTGGAACAGACCAAGAGGGCTATGATTGGTTTCTTAATTAACGGCGCGAAGAACGCTGTTATATGAATTAACCGGAGAGGGGCATTCACTATTATGTGTTTGCTCCTCTTTATTGTTTCACAAATCAAAAAACTCAATCACATGCTATACTATAATTTCAAAGATTTCGAGGCATTCAAAGAACGCTTCGGAATACATGAGCATGGTAATGGTGAGAAGTCAAGAAAGAACAAGATACTTCTCGCCTTCCTAAAAAACAAAGAACTGCTACATGAAGCGGTTATTACAGGCGATTTCTATCTGTTGCATTTAACAGATATGAGCGTCCTGAAACAAGCGATATGGGGCGAAATGGAGAGAAATGCATATAGCACGGATTCTACGCCCTATAAAGTAAATGTACTAAACCACGATCTTTATTCATCCAAATATGAGACGGATGAGTTTCGTGGCGTTTGTGCGGATGGTGACACGCGATCCGTCCGCTACATCAATCACAAGAGTAACGACAGAGTTTTCAAGATGAAAGCCGGTAAGTTTCTCAGGACACTAATTCTTGACAATAAGTTTGGGAAGACACTCCCAGAACAGGTTGTTACTTACATGTGCGAGGAGTTTTCGCAAGATTGGCAAGTTTACTGTCAGCGGACACTCCCTGAAAACAAATTATATGTCACCGACGAGTTTGCACGGATTTATGATTCGGATGAGTATGCATCCAACACGATGCACTCTTGTATGGTGGATAAGGATTACTATGGATTCTACGAAAATGCGGTAGCGGCTAAAGCAGCATATCTAGAGAATGATGAGGGTGAGATTATTGCCCGGTGTATCATTTTCACAGAAGTACACGAAGTAGATTCTGATAAGATTTGGCGATTGGCTGAACGACAATATGCTATTGACTGCAATGATGTCCTGAAGAGAGCACTAGTTGATGCTCTAATCAACGAGGGATATATTGACGGATACAAGCGTATTGGAGCTGATTGCGGTGACTCCAGAGGGTTTGTGGATAATGATGGAAATAGCCTATCAGATAAGTATTTCTACATTGATTGCGACCTTCAAACGGACGAACCACTCTCATACCAAGATTCCTTCAAATATTATGCCTATAGCAAGGGAAGAGCTTATAACAATAGCGGCTTTAGCTATGATTATGATTTAGCAACCACAGAAGGCACAATTGAAGGAGAAATGGACTACGATGACTACCACGAATACTCATGCACTGAAACAACATTAGTCTATGTAGGCGGTAGAGAATATTACTGCGACCGAGATAATCTTGATGATTTTGAATGGATTGACAGTAGAAACGAATACCACCACAAGGACGATATTGTGTTATGTACCGATTCGGAAGAATACGAATTAACAAAAGAAGCGTATTATTCTGAACTGACTGAGGAGTATTATAGCCGAGAGTCTGCAATGTTAGATGCAGAACAAGAGTACAAGGAATCGAATTGGGCTTACTCCGAGTTCGATGACGAGTATTATGCCGACGATGCTGAGGTTACTACCTACCAGCGTTGGAATAGACAAATTTGCGCTTATGAGGAGAAAACAATCTTCATAGGAACGCTGATCAATCTGGTACGCAATGAGGTTTTCTTTGCGTATAAGGATGGCAAGGTGTATAATATGCTTTGCCACGGACAGCCTTTATTTATGGCTGCTTGAACTAAAAATGTATAACCAGTAGAGGACACCGAAATGTCCCTTACACAAAATTGTAAAATTATGAAACTTTTAGAAGAACTTTACAAAACATTTTCTCCCTCTGGAAAGGAGCAGGAAATGAAGAAATTTATTGTTCGGTGGGTAAAAGATAACTGCCGAAATACGATGATTTCAAAAGACAAGAAGGGCAATCTATACATAACGAAGGGAAAGGCAATTACTTATCCTTGTCTATGTGCCCATCTTGACCAAGTGCAAAAGACACACGCTTTGGATTTTGAGGTGTGTCGCTCTGGAGATATCCTATTCGGGTACTCCAAAACCTTCAAATCATATCAAGGACTAGGAGCCGACGATGCCAATGGTATCTGGGTTTGCTTGAATTGTTTGAAGAAATATGACGCTATAAAGATTGTATTCTTTGTTGAAGAAGAGGTCGGATGTCATGGATCAAAGAGGGCTGTTATGTCCTTCTTTGATGATTGCCGGTATGTACTGCAAATCGACCGGAAAAACGGTGGTGACTTCATTACCAATATAGGAGGCTGGACACCGCTATGTTCGCAGGAATTTATCAAAGCAATACAACCAGAGAAGTTCGGCTATAAAGAAGAAACTGGACTCTTGACGGATGTAGAGTGTCTGAAGGAGAATGGGCTAAAGGTATCTGCGGCAAATCTCTCCTGTGGTTATTACAATCCGCATACTGATACGGAGTTCACTTTATGGAGCGAACTGAAGAACTGTCTATCTTTCGTTGAACATATTATCGAGACATGTAAAGATGTATATCCACATGACCGCGATGATTACGACTTTAACGCATACGATAGAGACATGGAAGAAGATGAGTTCCGAGAGGCCGTCGCTTATCATTTAGCAGATTATCCTAACCTTACCGCAAAAGATATCATGGAATGGTATGCAGGGATGTTCTTCTATCTGAAAGAGGACGATTTTGCAAGGCTCATCAATGAGGAGAAAAAGCGTAGTTTTATAGACGATTAAATCTCCTCAATCATGGCACAACTATTATTCAAAGGTATTCATTGGGGCACCGATGGAGAGCCTATTGAGAATCTAAATCTACCCAAGAACTTTGTTATGGAGGTTGATGACAAAACTGGAATTGACCCTAATGATTTCGATATAGCAAATATCCTGTCTGACGAATTTGGATTTTGCGTAGATGGAATAGACGAAGTAAAATGGTGGGACGAAGATGGATTTATTAACCTGTTGATATAATAACGATGGCAAAAGAGAAAACAAAAAAGATGACCCTTGCCTATTGGAAAGGGCTATCAACGGAAAGTAAACATCGGGCATTAACTTATGTGTTTCCCATTCACCCGGCATGTGTGAATATGCTACTGAAAGAGAAACCTAACCCGAAGCAATCTCCGTGGTGGCAGTTAGTATGGGAGAAGGTAAGAATCCCAGAAGACCATAGCCACTACAAAACCGTGATTAACAGAACTACATATATCTGTTAGTTCGAGTTATCACATATTATAACATTTCTCAGGGAAATGGGGGCAACTGGTTCCCCAAAGGTGTCAGTTACCCCATTTTTGTTCTAAAATGCAGAGTGTTCTAAAATAAATCTATATAGGGCACTCGTAGAACGTTTTTTATGTTTCACTTTTAATCAAAGAAAAAATGGAGAACGAAAAGCAATCAACTGCGGTCATATATGCTCGTGTTAGTTCTGTAAATGATAGGCAGGACACATCACGACAGGTATTAGACTTGCAAAAATATGCAAATGCACAATGTGTGAAAATTGTAAATATCTACGAAGAACATATATCTGGTGCAAAGAAAATAGAGGAAAGAGAGGTTTTGACAGAATGCTTGCGGTATTGTGTCGCAGAGCATCCCAATTACCTTTTAATTTCAGAACTCTCACGGTTAGGCAGATCGACCCTTCAAGTATTACGCTCGTTGGAGATATTACACGAGGCTAAGGTTTCTGTCTATATTCAGAATATTGGATTGTACTCTCTACAACCAAATGGAGAAATCAACCCAATTACTTCTATTCTGATTACCGTCCTTTCTGAGGTTGCGGCTATTGAAAGAACCAATATTCATTATCGTTTGGAATCTGGGCGACAAAAATTCATTGCAGACGGAGGAAAATTAGGTAGGAAACAAGGTTCTCTCAAATCTATGGAGCAACGAAGGGAAGAGTATAAAGAAGTAATAAGTCTGCTTCGCCGTAACTATAGTGTCCGAAATGTAGCAAAACTAACTGGACACTCATTACAAACGATACAGACAGTAAAGAATCAATTTATAAACAATCAGACATTATGAGATTTTACGTAGATTATGAAGACACAGGTGGCGACCTGTGTCATGTGTGGGTTGAGGCAGATTCTAAAGAAGAAGCCATTAACCGAGTTAAACAGGAATATTGGAATGTTGATAAAATTATTACTATCCATAAATAGAGAGGAGTATTGTATGGCAAACATTTGTGATACGACTTATAAGATAGTTGGCAAGCAAGAAGAAGTCCAATCTATCTATAATGTACTACAAGCCGTAAGAACACAGATACAAAATCAAGATGGCATGTGGTTAGGGCATGTAGTTGAATATCTCGGCGGTGATTGGGAAACCATCACTTGCCGGGGAGAGATAACAGGTTTTAATTTGTCTGAAGCTGTTCTAACCATATCGCAGGAAACGGCATGGAACGAACAAGCAGACTTCAGACACTTTTTAGAAACCACTTATCCACACATTAAGATATTCTATAGGGAAGAGGAATGCGGTGGCGATTTGCATTATCACAATGACCACACAGGACACTATTTCCCGGAGCAATATCTATTGGATTCGTATAATGAGCCGGAATACTTTATGACCCTATCTGATGCAATAAATAGGGTCAAGGAGATAACCGGCAGAACGAGAATCAACACAGAGGATGATATGATGCACGCGCTCGATCTATATTTAGAAGAGCACGAGGAGGAAGATATTTTCTACTCCATGCACAAATTTGAGTTCTGTGAAGATTGAAAAAAGGAGAGAGTTACCGAGGGCTTTAATGCTCCCGGCACTCTCTTTTTTTTACTTGATAAAAGAAGGAATAGGATCGTTAGGAAATCTCTCGTGAAACAATCGTATATCTTCTTTCCTTTTCCATTCAGCCCATAACTTTTCATGGTCTTGGGCTTCTGGAGCATCTGGGTCTATAGCTTTCAGATTAGATTCTTGCCAGTTTCCATAATTGCCATCTTTATGCAGAATAACCTTATTCCACACAGCCTTTACTCCGTCTTCGATGTGGATATACACATCGTCATTATAAGGAACAAAGGCATGAGTAGCCCTTCTAAAGTCCACGTCATAATCATAAACATTGGTGTAAATATATTTCTCGCCATATAGCCATCCATCTATTAGAAGATGACCGAGTTCTGATATATACCAATTATTTTTCCACCAAGCGAATGTCTCTCCGTATTCAACTTTTACCCTATTTTGATGATATTTGAAGTAATAATCATCCCTATTAACCCATTCTAAATTAGTGTAATGATTATTTGCTATGTTAAAATCCTTGTGCGCGATATAAGAACATCCGGACTTTTGATGGCAAAAACTGGAAACAACGAGTTCATCTATAAAAAGCACTTGATCCTCTCCATTGGGTTTTCTCTTAATATATGCTCTATCAAAGGCATCTTGCTTGATAGTATAATTATAATACCTCGGAGTTTCTTTTGAACTTTTAGACGAACTTTTAATCGCTCTAACCGCCTTTCCGTCTTCTCTCACTTGTAAATTTGGACAATTAGGAACATCCCGCCATTGCTCTTTCAATACTTCATTCATTTCTTTCTTGTTTTAGATGTTATGATGAGTTCAACACCCATCTTCTTCAATTTCGTGCGAATTCCTTTATAAGAGTCCGCTTTTTTTCTTTTGTGAGGTAGCAAAAGTAGCAAATGCCTAAGCTCAACTACAATCTGCTTGCCTTCTAATAGCTCGCCAAACTCTTTCGCGAGGACTTCAAGTTCGGGGTCTATCTCTTCACTCTTTGCTATAGATTTTCTTTTACTAACGACAGGTTCTATAGCTTGATACTGATTATTGACAGTTTCTTCGTCCTGCCGGTGTCCTCCATAATTAATAAGATGGGTGGCACTGTTAAGATTGTTTAGAAATAATACCATCACTATACTAGTGTTGCGATAAATTATCGCTAATATTTGTTAAAATACTTAAATTAAATATATTACAAGCGTTCTTTGATTTTTTGATTTGAAAAATTTTGAGTAATTTTGCA
>Ga0310690_10007622_pt1 | contig 13891 bp, 12 predicted proteins | sample AusTroGonzalo_MG_2_FD_207661 | JGI IMG/M metagenome (GOLD analysis project Ga0310690, IMG submission 207661) | Bovine rumen microbial communities from tropical cattle in Woodstock, Queensland, Australia - Gonzalo_04 (v2) (version 2) | ecosystem: Host-associated > Mammals > Digestive system >... | reverse complement strand
CGTATTATAATCAAGATAGAAACGGTGTTTCTAAAGATTGGATTAAATTGATGAAGAATTCTATCAAAACAACGGGTGGTCAATATAGTATGGCAAGACAAGTTGTAGATTATGTAGATAAATTCTATATTCCATTAAGTAATTTGAATAATAGCTATTTCACAGATTTGAAACAAGTAATTGATTTCGCAGAATGGAAAAAGAGTGTTACTAGCAAATGGGAATCTATTAAGCTAGAACAACCAGAAAATGTAGATAATGCTAAATTAGTAGCAGGAAGCAAAATTAAGGCAAAATGTTTTGTAGATTTAGCCGGAATTGATGAAAATAATGCCAATGTTCAAGTTTATTTCGGACAATTCCTAGAAAATGGAAGTGTTAAAAATGTTTATACGAAAGAAATGAAGAAAATTGGGGAAGAAAATGGAAAACTAGTTTATGAAGGAACAATAGACCTTCCTACTGGAGGAAACTTCGGCTATACCTTTAGAGTGATGCCAAAGCATGATATGTTACTAGATCCAGAGAACATGAATTTAATTAAATGGTTAGTAAAATAAATAGTAAATAGTAGGCCAGGCAACTGGCTTACTTTTGGATTACGAAAGCGAGAAAGGAATGAAACTAAAAGACAGAGCATTAATTAAATATTTTAGTGCCAAGAATATTACAGAAGAAACACTAGCGCAAAAGCAAGATTTGCTTTTGGTAGACTTGATTTCAAATCCTCAAATGGATTTGGATGAAGTCGTTAGTGTTTTTCGTGCGTTCCCTTCTTCTTTCTCAACGATTCAGATTGTGGCAAACCAACCTGAAAAGATTGAAAAGCTAGTCAATGCTTTGCCAGCTGAAAAGAAGATTGTATTAAGTGGTGTTGGAAAAGCCGTATTAAAAGAATTAGACCCAGAAGTGGGAAAACGTGTGGAAGAACTATTTTTAGATGCACAAGATAGATATTCTGAGCTAATGGATATTGGCATCATTATTTCTAAATTTCCACATATTTCTAAAATAAAATATCCTTTCTTATTAGATGAAAATGTAACAGATTTAAGTCAAATTACTTTTCTTTTAGAGAGATCTTGCATGTTAGATCTTAGCCCTAGACGAATTCAGGAATATCAAGATTATTGTTCTCAACAGAATTTCATAGTGCATGTTATATTGGATAGTCAAAAAGTTTATTATCGTGATGCGTTAGAAAAGCAAAGTGATGATCAAAAGGTGTTCTGCGTAGGGGCAGAATTGAAGAATGCGAAGGAGCATGCATCCTATATTGCTAATTTGCAAGGAAAGACCGCTGTGCTTATGGCAAGTAGTATGGTAGATATTCCTTTGAAAGTAGCAGAAGAATTGCAACAAGCTGGAGTAAACGGTATGATAAGGCTAGCTTCTTATGATAATTTTGGCAATCAACAAGAAGATTATACGATAGCAGAATATGTAGCCATGTATAAGCGCATGGAGGAACTCATCAGCGATATGGATGAGAATTTATCAGAAGAAGAAAAATTTGGACAAATCTATCAAAGACTTTTAGGGTATTTAGAATATGATTATGCGGCAGCATATCCGGTGGGAAGAAAAGAGCAAGAATATGCTAAGCAAAACGAGAATAATCATCAAAATTTAAAAAATGGCTTGTTATATGGCAAATGTACGCATCAGGGATATGTATCTATTTTAAAAAATGCTTGTCTATTAAAAGGAATAGCCTGTGAAATTGTGCAAGGCCCAGTAGACAGCTTAGAAAATAAAGATTCTTATTTGATGAAAAAGAAAGCGGAAAGAAACGAAATTGTATTTGCAGATGAGAAGTCTGTGATTACTAGAGGATATCATGCTTGGAATAAGGTTAGATTAAATGGAAATTGGTATAATTGTGATCCAACGATGGATAAAGAAGCTATTTCGAATGGAAGAGTTCCTAAGTTTGCGCTTCTTTCAGATGAAGTGTATCGAAAACTAGGAAGACCAACCGTTGAAGTGCCAAGTCACCCTTGTAAAGCAGATTTGTTTGGCACAGAAAAAAATAAGATTTTTCAAGGATTAACACCTAGCGAAATGTTAGTGGCTAGCAATAGGGTAATGGAATTTGAGAGTACCGTAGATGAATATGGAAAACCAAGAGAATTTCCTGCTATTCCTAAAGTTTTCCCTTGGACTAGAATTATCAATAAATTGAAAAAGTTTGCAAGAGAACAGCAAGCTCATGTAAAAGGTTTTATGCAACGTGTGAAGGAAAGAAAAGAACCTGATTTTGTTAAAACGGAAGTGCATGAAAAAATAGTAACAGGAGAAGGAAAAGTACAAACATCAGAGGAAAAAGGACCAGTTTGGGAATTATCTAGTGCAGCCTTACAAACCGTGAAAGAGGAGCAGAAAAAGATTTCAGATACAAGAGATAATAAGGAGTTAGAGCAAGCTGTTACCAAAGAAAGTGAAATAGGGGATTAAATATGTTTCAAGATAAGGAAGTAGAAAAAATCGTAAAATATAAATTAGAAATATTTGATGATACAGAACTAAAAGAAACAGATTTAGACGGAATTACAGAAATTATGGTTAGTAATCGAGATGCGAAAGGAAAAGTGATTCCCATCAATATTTCTGAACTCGTGAAATTAAAGAAATTGAAGGGCTTAGACCTAAAAGGGTTTGAATTAAATCAAGATGTTTTGGGTGTCATTCAAAGTTTTCCAGAATTGACTAGTTTGCACTTATATAGCTGTCAATCAAAAGAACCAATTTCTCTTCATGTGAAAAAGCTAAAAAGTTTAGTTTTGGATCATTGCCAATCTTTAAATTTCGTGGAAATACAGTTCCCAGAAAGAGTTTTAATTGTAGATGGCGGCGTAGTAGATGCCTCAAAGTTGCAACATCATCAACAATTGAAAATTTTAGGAATTAAGAATTCTGAAATTATTCATGCTGCTTATTTAAAGAAAATACCTTCCTTAAAATCTTTAAATGTAGATGGTTCTGTTTTAGATGAAGACAATGTTGTCAATCAATTAAGAGCAAAGAAGATTGCAGTTTCTAATGAATTTGAATATCATCCTTTAAAATAGAAAAAAGAAACAAAGAAGGGGACAGCCCTTGGAAGTTAGAAGTAACCTAACTTTCAAAGAGTGTCCCTTTTGTGCATTTTTGCACATTCAAAGAACGTCCCTAATGTGCAAATTCGGTGATGGGCTTGAATTCATATTTCATTTCTTGCGCTTTTTGAATCACATCTCTTAAGATATTGGCGTTATCTTTGCTAGTGGCATGCAAAAGAAGAACACCACCGATTATGCAAGTTATCTAATATTTTAGCTTTTCCATAATCTTCTCTGCCTTGTTTATTTTCATCCCAATCATCATAGGCAAAAGACCAAAGAACAGGCGTATAACCTAGATTGGTTGCAAGACTTAAGATTCTTTCAGAGAACTCGCCTCTTGGTGGCCTAAAATATGTCATTTCGTATCCAAATTTATCATAAAGAGCTTTGTGTAAGTCCATAAGCTCTTTTTCTACTTCTGCATCAGAAAGACTTGGCAAAGATTTATGATTCACTGTGTGATTTCCAACAGTATGACCTTCTTCAATCATTCTCTTGACTAAATTGGCTTGCGTGTTAAGATAATGCCCCGTAATAAAAAAGACAGCTTTGACATTGGTTTCTTTTAATACGTCTAAAATTTGAGCGGTGTATCCGGCTTCGTAGCCTAAGTCAAAAGTTAAGTACAAGTAAGGCTTTTCAGCGTTTCCCATAGCAATGCCGTTATATTTGTTCAGCGTCTCCCAAGAGGCACGGTCTAGTTGAGGGGGTTCGTGATTTCCAGAACGTTTTAGTCCCCAGGCAATTAAATCATTGGAAATGGTACCAGAGGCTCTAGCTAGAATGGTAAATTGGAATAGAATAACTGCCATAATTAAAAGTGCAAAAGCGACACGGATAATTTTTTGTTTCATGGTATTTTTCCTTTCAAAATGGTTTGCTAAAATTTATTCTATTTTCTTCAAAATATGATTGAAAAAAAGAAGGGAATATGATAAATTAATTACGTGATGGAATGAGAGAATGAGGAGGCAAAACAGATGAGGGAATTAAAAATTCATGGAATATATAAACATTTCAAAGGCGATTCTGTTTTAGTAGAAGAATTAGCTAAAGATTCCGAAACTCTAGAACCGATAGTGGTTTATAGAAAACTATATGGGGAAGGAGAATTGTGGGTAAGACCATTAGAGATGTTTTTAAGTGAAGTAGATCACGAAAAATATCCTAATGTAAAGCAGAAATATAGATTTGAATTGCAAGAAATAGAAAGTGTTGCAAGTCATTTTAAAGGGTAGGCTATCAGTCTATCCTTTTATTTATTTTAGAAGGAGGTTTTGAAAGATGGTTGATGTTGTTTTAGGTGCGTTTTATGGGGACGAGGGAAAAGGAAAAATTATTGATTTTCTAGCGAAAGATGCGGATGTGAGTGTTCGATTTTCAGGAGGAGATAATGCTGGTCATACGATTAATGTGGATGGTAAAAAGTTTGCATTTCACTTAATTCCTTCTGGCATCTTAAATCCTGGAACAAAAGCGGTTTTGGGAAATGGCGTTGTGATGAATCCTAAGGTCTTAATTGGAGAGTTAGAGAATTTAAAAGCAAATAACGTGGATATTAGTCATTTCTACATTAGTGAGAAGGCACAAGTCATTATGCCATATCATATTCAGATGGATGAGTTAGAAGAAGCTACAAGAGAAAACAAACTAGGAACTACGAAAAGAGGGATTGGCCCTGCGTATTGTGATAAGTTCCAAAGATCTGGTATTCGCGCTGAAGATTTGGCTAGCGGAAAATTTGAAGAAAAAGTAAGAGAAAATGTCAAAGTGAAAAATGTACTTTTCAAAGCATATGGTTTTCCAGAGTTAGATAGTGAAGAGATTATCAAAGAATATCGTGAATATAGTAAGATTTTGAAACCTTATATTGTTGATACGATTAGTTTGCTTCACGAATCTATTGAAAAAGGTGAGAAGATTGTTTGTGAAGGCGCGCAAGCGACGATGTTAGATATTGATTTTGGTTCTTATCCTTTTGTGACGTCTTCGAATCCAACCATTGGTGGTGTGCAGACTGGAACAGGAATTGGCGCAAAATATATTGGGGAAGTGTATGGCGTTATTAAGGCGTATGCTTCTCGTGTAGGAGAAGGCCCATTTGTTACAGAACAGAATAATGAGATAGGGGATCTTATTCGTGAATTAGGGCATGAATATGGTACCACTACTAAAAGACCTAGAAGATGTGGCTGGCTTGACTTACCAGCACTAAAATATGCGGTAATGATTAATGGGTTAACAGGAATTGCTATCAATCATGTGGATACGATTGGAAAATTAGAGAAGATTCAATTATGTGTTGGATATGAGCATGATGGTGTAGTAGATATGACCTATTCCAATAATGAAGAATTTTTAAGAAATGCCAAACCTGTTTATGAGGAATTTGAAGGCAATTTCGGTGACATTAGCAGTGTTAGAAGAAAAGAAGATTTGCCAAAGAAAGCCTTGCAATATTTAGATAGAATTGAAGAATTAGCAGGAACACCAATCAAATTTATTGGCGTTGGCGCAGAAAGAGAAGACATGATTATTGTTCCATAACAAAGTAAAAGGAAGAAAGGAGAAGCTGGTTGTTTTCAACAGCTAATAAAAAGATGGTAGAAGAGTTATATAGTATTTCTCCCATTGATGGAAGATATCGAGAAGATACAAAGGTGTTAGGTGAGTATTTTAGTGAATATGCACTTATTAAAAACAGAGTGATGGTGGAATTAGATTGGTTTTTGCATTTAGCCAATTGTTTTGAAATCTCAGGAATTGGCATGGAAAAACTGGGAGGCATTCATAGAAAAATTCAAGAAATCAAGGATAAGTTTGATATTATTGAAGCAAAGAAGATAAAGATGAAAGAAGCTTCGATTCAGCATGATGTGAAAGCGGTAGAATATTATTTGAAAGACCAGTTTGAGGCGAAGAATTTAGGGGAATATGATTATTTAATTCATTTTGGCGTTACTTCCGAAGATATTAATAATTTAGCGTATGGAAAGATGATACAGGAAGCAAGAGAAAACGTTTTTTGTCCCGCAATCGAAGAACTATTTCGCCTGATGAAACAGGAATTTGTAGAGAAATATAAAGGAGTTCCCATGCTTTCTCATACGCATGGGCAAAAAGCAACACCAACGACAGTTGGCAAAGAATTTGCAGTATTCTATTATCGTTTATATTCTGTTTATGAAAAGATGAAGAATTTGTCTTTAAAAGGGAAATTTAGTGGCGCTGTGGGTACTTTTGGCGCTTTTCAGATAGCTTATCCTAATTTAGATTGGTTAGTGTTTAATCAGAAATTTGTAGAAAGCCAAGGGTTCGTTTTTAACCCTTTAACGACACAAATCGAATCCCATGATACGATTTGCATGTTATTCAGTGATATAAAGCTTTTCAATAATATTTTGTTAGATTTCGATATGGATATGTGGACATATATTAGTATGGACTATTTCAAGCAAGTAGCGGTAGAAGGAGAAGTAGGTTCTTCTGTGATGCCACATAAAGTAAATCCCATTCATTTTGAGAATTCTATGGCAAATCTTCGTTTATCGAATAGCATTTGGGATGGACTGATTAATCATTTAGAGATCTCTAGAATGCAACGTGATTTATCAGATTCATCGATGCTAAGAAATATTGGTGTTGGCTTCGCTTATTTATTAATTGCTATTCATAGTTTAAGAAAAGGGTTACAAAAAGTAACGGTAAACGAAGTTGTGATGAGAAGCGATTTAGAGAATTCACCAGAGGTATTAGCAGAAGCTATTCAAACAGTTTTCCGAAAAAATAAAATACAGAATAGCTATGAATTGCTAAAAGAAATAACAAGAGGAAAAGAAGTAGATTTAGAGACATTAAGAGAACTTGTTAGGTAACAAAATATAGATGAGGCAGATAAAGAAAGATTATTGAGACTGGAACCAAAAGACTATACTGGAATCGCAGAAAAATTATGTGAACTATTATGAGAATTTTCATGAATCCCTGTTGAAAATACAGGGATTTTATGATATAAATAAAAGGATATAAGAAAACAAATAAAAAGGAGCAAGAATATGAAATTTTTGGAGGGTATCAAACAATTAAAGAAAGAGCAAAAAATCATATTAGGAATATCTGTAACAGCAGTGATTGTAGTAATGGCTGTTACCATTGCGATTATTCTAAATAATTATAAAAATACGGGGGAAGCCAAAGAAGTAGTTACAGAAAACGAAACAAAGGTCGCTGTAGAAGGAGATAGCTTTGATTCTTTGCAAGGGCAAATGATTGAAGATGAAGAGGTCAAAAAGCAAATCGAAGAAACCTTTGCAAAATATTTGGCTTTAGAACGTTATAGCAATAGTAGTATCGGTCCAATGCCAGGAATTTTGGCAGAACTTGGATTAGTGGGAACAGAAGAATTATTCCAATTTGTAGATGATTTACAAATTTATGATCCAGAGGTTTATATTCAATCTCAAATTTCTTATGAAGATTTTCAAAACGAGATGTTAAAATATATGACAAAAACCTGCTTTGATAAATATTTTTCTGATTATAGAAATATGAATGGCTATGTCGCTTTTCGTAACTGTGCAGGCGGTGTTCCACTTTTCTTAGTGGAAGAATGTAGAGAAATCAAATTAGTAAATGGCGTTTATTTATGTAAAATGGTAGTCAAAGATGTAGAAGTATATGATCACTTCCTAGAAGATGGCGAAAGCGAGACGTTAACTTATCAAGACTGTTTCGTAGGGCTAATTGTTGACTTTAAAGAAGTAAATGGCAAAAAAGTGGTAGATGAATTAAGAGCCTATGAAGGAGAATTAGAGATAGAAGAAATTGCTGTTGAGTTACAAAGCTCTGAAGAAACACCAGTAGAGCAATTAGAGAAAGAAAAAGTAACTCCAGAGCAAGTAAAGACGGGAAAAGCAACATATTATATTAAGGTTAACTATGGCGCGAATACAGTCACAGTTTATGGAAAAGATGGGGATGGAAACTATACAGTTCCCGTTAAAGCTATGATTTGTTCTTGCGGCATTTCAACACCCAAAAGTGGTGTTTACAAAACTAGCAATGGCTACAAATGGGGTACTTTGATTGGCGGTGTATATGGTCAATATTCAACTAGAATTGTAGGAAATATTTTATTCCACTCTGTCCCATATACAGCAAAATCTCCAGATAGCTTAGAATATTGGGAATTTGATAAATTAGGAACCAAAGCATCTGCTGGATGCGTTAGATTAATGGTAAAAGATGCTAGATGGATTTTCTATAATTGCGAAGCAGGAACAATGGTGGAATTTTACACTAGTGATGACCCAGGTCCACTTGGAAAACCATCTGCACCAAAAATTTCTGATAATGAAAGATGTAGAAACTGGGATCCAACAGATGATGCAGAAGGCAACCCTTGGTTAAGCGAGATGCCAGAAGAACTAGTAGAAAAACCAGAAGAACCAGTAGAAGAGCCAGAATTTCCAGAAGGATATGTGCCAAGTGATGAAGGAAACGACAACCCTGATTGGAGAACAGGAGATAAGGATTAGAAATGAAGGTTTATCGAAAACTCGTGAGAGACAAAATTCCAGAGATTATAGAAGCTGACGGAAAAGTTCCAGTAACTAAGAAATTAGATGATGCAGAATTTAGAAAAGAATTGAACAAAAAGTTACTGGAGGAAGTCAGAGAATATATTGAAGATAATAATGTAGAAGAACTAGCAGATATCGTGGAAGTCATCTATGGAATTCTAGATTCGATGCATGTTTCACGAGAAGAATTTGAAAAAATAAGAATGGCAAAAGCAGAAAAAAGAGGCGCTTTTAAAGATAGAATTTTCTTGGAGGAAGAGAGATAGTAAAAATGGAAGGTAAAGTACAAGCAAACGCACTTGATTATATGGAAACAAAAGTAATGATAAAAATTGATAGACAACTTGGAACAAAACATCCTAAACACGGATTTGAATACCCAGTTAATTATGGCTATATTCCTAATACTGTTAGTGGAGATGGAGAAGAACTAGATGCTTATTTATTAGGTGTTACGGAGCCAGTAGAAGAATATGAAGGCATTTGCATAGCGGTGATTCATAGGACCAATGACAATGACGATAAACTTATTGTTGTTCCAGTGGATGCGGATTTGGCAAAATTTACGGATGAAGAGATTCGTAAACAAACTTACTTCCAAGAGCAATGGTTTGAAAGCGAGATTTTAAGAAAACATGAGAAATCATGCGGTTGCATAGTTATAGATGGAGACAAAGTTCTTTTAATTCAACAAAGTAAAGGACATTGGGGCTTTCCAAAAGGGCATGTTGAAGATGGCGAGACAGAAGAACAAACAGCTATAAGAGAGACAAAAGAGGAGACGAATATAGATGTAGAAGTTGATACCCAAAGACGTTTTGAAGATGAGTATTTAACTGATAAAGGAACGATAAAACAAGTTGTTTTCTTCCTAGCCAAAAAGATAGGTGGCAAAGAAGAAATGCAAGCAGAAGAAATCAAAACGATACAATGGTTCACTTTTGAAGAAGCGCTAAAAACTATTACTTATAATAATACCAAAAAAATACTAAAGATGGCGATAGAAGAAGAAAGGGAGTTGTAAGATGGGAAAAAATGATCATAGCTTTTTTTCTGTTTTAACGACGGGATGGTTTGTACTCAAATATGGATGGCTGATTCTAATGATTATTATTGCGTTAGGTGGCATTCTTTTTGTGGTAGTAAAAGACCTAGATAAAGAGTACAAACAATATGGTTATACTGGCTTCTGGGATAATATAAAGTACGACCATTGGACAGGAGAAATTATTCCAAAGGCAGAAATAGAGACTTATTCTAGTGATGAAAAGTTTATCACGAATGCCAAAGGCGAAAAAGTGACGGTTCGCCAAATTAAAGAGTTGATTGCACAATTTGAAGAGATTGTGGGAGAAAAAACTTTCTTTAGTGAAGCAGATGTAGCCAAGATCGAAACCATTTGCAATCTACTGTTTAAAGAATATTTAGAGGTAGATTATAAAATAGACTCTATCGGTGGAAAAGGAATTTCCTACTACATTAGCCTTAACGATGCTCCAAAAGGTATCAAATACGATAGTATTTCTACGACAACAAACTTAAAAGATTGTAGTAAAGAGATATTTCAGAAAATGTATCGTAAAGAAAATGGATTGAAGTAAAAAAATAATGTCCTCCGGGAAACTCCGGGGGACGTTTTAGTTTAAGTCTGATTAATAGTCGGCGCCGTAGAGCCGATTGTTTTCGTAAAATATATTAGATGATTCCAACTACAGTAAGTATTACTAGTAGGATGATGCCAGGAATTCCTAGGATACCAGTAACTAGGCAAGTAACAATATTAACTGGTATTGTTAGTAATCCCGTTAGATTAATTAACCATAAAATAACGAATCCAACGACAGCATTAATGATTAATCCAAAGATTACTTTCAATCCTACATGAAATATAAATTTTGCTATTGCAAGAACGACAACAATAGCTATAATAAAGGTTAACGCATTTGTCATATCAAAATTCTCCTTTTATTTATTTTTATCAATGATATCATAAGGGGAAAATTTTTGCAAGGAAAAAAGAAAGAAGGAGGGATGCTCATAAATAAAAGGTATTAAGACTTAAAAAATAAAATGAGAATTTAATATATGATTAGAGTCACAAGAGATTGCTGGCTCTATTTTTTTGATTTAAAAGTGGAATTTTTCACTGTTTGGTGACAGCTTGGGGACAGAAACTACTGGAAATCACCTAAAAGTGCATAAATTCACACAAAATTTTAAAAAAGCAATTTGACTTTATTGAAAAAGAGTAGTTAGTTTTTATCTACTAACAAGTTCTGCAAAACAATTCCTGCACTTCTATTATGAGAAGCGAGTGGATGGACATAGAAATTAAATGTTGTACTAATTTGAGCATGTCCTAGTCTTGCAGCTACAACTGCTACATCTACATTCTGAGAAATTAGTAGAGTAGCATTGGTATGCCTAATACCATGAAAATTAATTACAGGTAATCCAATTTTCTGGACAAATCTTATAAACCATTTGCTAAGTGTATCAGGATACATTGGATTTCCATTATCCTGAACAAATAATTTGCCTGAATTGTTCCACAATTCGCCACAAAGCTTTTTCTGACCATTATACCATACTTTATATTCCTCTAATAGTTCGACCACAGAATCAGGAATAGAAATCGTTCTATAAGAGCTTGCTGTTTTAGGACTTTTGGTATAAACTCCAAGCTCAGGCAAATATTGATTTGCTTTATTAATAGTTACTTCTTTCTTTTTGAAATCAATATCTGACCATTCCAATCCCATAATTTCACCAAGTCTAGCTCCTGTAAACACATCTAAAATGATAGCAACTTTGTATTTGAATTCTTTTCCTTCTAAGCTGTCAAGATGCTGAAGAAGAATTTTACATTGTTCATCATCATAGAATTTTCTTTTGGCTCTATTAACTTTTGGTGGTTGAACACGTTCTGCAGGATTGTAAGGTATGAGTTGCCAGTATACTGCCTTATGAAGCATTGCACTTATCAATCGATGATGTTCTAGAATTGTTTTTTTAGATAATGGTTTCACCGTTCTAGCACCATTGTTTTTAGCTAATTTCTTAATTTGAGTATCCTTTTCTAGCATATCATACAATTTCATAAGGTCTGTTGGTTTGATTTTATCTAGTACGAATGAGCCAAGATAGGGAAGAATTCGAGATTCCAACATTCCAACATATCTTTTATATGTTTTTGGTGCAAGTTCTTTTTGTCCATAATTGACTTGCCATACATGATAGAATTCTTCGAATGTGATTGGTTTTCCTTCTGGAACTAATCCATGATTTACTTCTGTTACGAATTCTGCTAGTGCAATTTCTGCATCTTTCCTAGTACCATGAATTGTTTTACTTCTTCTAGCTCTTGAACCATCTAGATTTTTACCAGTTGATACTACTAACCTGTAAGTATTTTCGCCTCTTTTTTCAATACTTCCCGCCATTGCCTTTTTCACCTCCTTTCGGCATACCTATGGAGGAAGTAGACATATGTAATTGGTGTGATTATATAATAAATTTTGGTAAAATGCTAGATGTTTTTTGGAATATTACAAGTGTTACAAAAGATACAGAAAAAGACAGGATATGACTTTATGAGACAGAAAGAAATATGAAAAATGTAATGAAAATTTGATATTTTTGAAATCAAAATGATATATTATGTGGATAAAGTATTGTGAATATTAACAAAGTTTGATATAATGAACTTCAATTATATGGGGGGAAAATATGAGTGTTTCAGATGAATTATATTCAAAAATTAATACATTACCTTGGCAGGCTTTATTTGAATATTCACATAGAAAAGGAATAAAAGAAGAAGATATTAAAAATAAGGATAAAGCTCAAATAATTAGAGAATTAGATAACAGACAATTAATTGTTACTGCAGAGATTGATAGACTAGTAGAGGAATACATATATGGAGATAGATTAACATTTTCTTTATGGAGATTTGATTCAAATCTTTCAGAAACAGATATCCAAGTTATAAAAAGCTTAGATGGAAAAGAAATTATATGTGATAATTCTGAATTTAGAAATGTTACTATTCAAAGAATTGTTGTACATGAAAGTCGAATAGAATTAATATATGTATATAGTAAAATGTATCACTTTATTAATGAACAAGGAAAAGCTGATCAAGTTTGGGAACAGCATAAAGGCTGCTCTTGGATTGGATTAGATAAAAGTTATGTTGCTTATATTGTAAAACACGAAAAAATGATAAAAATATTTACTGATTCTTTAATATATGAAATACATAAAGGATTAACGGCAATAAAGCCTCCATATAGCGCACTTGAAAGAATTTTTAACGATAGCGTTATGAGTAAAATAGTACTTCAAGGTGCTGATGGAGAAAAAACGGCTATATCACGTTCACAAGGACTTACAGAACAACAAAAAGAAGAAATGGATAGAATAAAAAAAGATAGATATAACATGTCAGGAAGTTATATAACTCCTATATATGATAAAACTACTGCAACTGTCAGATATAATATAAAAAAAGGAAATATAGGAATATTAAAACATTTATCTTCAAAGGAATTATTTGAGTGGACTGAAGGGGCTATAAATATAATATTTGAAGAAATAGATAATTTGAAAGGAAAGAATGCAAAAGAGATATTTGATGAATTGGGGTATAAATTAAAATGGTCGTTACTTTCAAAAGTTGAAGAAGAAAAAATGGCTTGGATATTAACACAAATAATTTCTGCTGTTGGAAAAGAGGCTAACATTATTTTCCCAGAAGATAAAAAAGATATTTTGAATAAAAGTTATTTATTTAATAAAATATTGAGACCATATTGCGAAAAGTGTGAATCATATGAAATTCCTTTATGCAAAGAATGTAGAGCAGAAATAAAATTTGACTCGAAATTTTGTGAATGTGGAGCTCCTATACAAGCCGTTTGCCAAGAAGGACATAATCTTAACATGGAAAACTATTGGTATATACCTACATATAATTGCACTAAAATAATAAATGATAATTTATCAAAAGTATTTCCAGATTTTGATTCTAAATATTCGTTTTGCATTATGGATGATATGTTAGTGATTTCTTCATATAAAGAAATTATTGGTGGGGAAATATTTTTTGATGATGTTGAGGAGTTTAAACTTGAAAAATTTGATGATATTGAAGAATTAAAAGATTTTGCTGTTGAACTGAAGGAAAAGTGTAGTTCTACT
>Ga0310690_10007621_pt1 | contig 13891 bp, 18 predicted proteins | sample AusTroGonzalo_MG_2_FD_207661 | JGI IMG/M metagenome (GOLD analysis project Ga0310690, IMG submission 207661) | Bovine rumen microbial communities from tropical cattle in Woodstock, Queensland, Australia - Gonzalo_04 (v2) (version 2) | ecosystem: Host-associated > Mammals > Digestive system >... | reverse complement strand
GGGTCCAGCAGGTTCGACACCAGCGCCGTAAGTGCCACGCGGGCACTCGCGTCGGGAGTGTTGTCAATACCCTTGCGGCGGGCAGTGGCGCTCGCCGTCAGCTCCTGCATGCTAAAATACTTCATTCTTCCTTCTTGCCGATTTCAATCACGTTGTCCCCATGCTGCATCCGAACGGCAAGGCCGAGCTCTATCGCGCGGTAACCGTACAGGATGGTGGGGAAGAATATCAACTCGCCGACTGCCGTCAGCACCGATCCGTCGATGACTCCCGTGGGCGGGACAAAGAAGCCGCCGACGATGAGGCCTATCGACACCAAAAAGCAGATGATAAACGTCAGCGTACAGATGCAGCACTGGCGTTCATCTTTCTCCATCTCCTTGAAACTCTTGATACACATAAGCCATATCTCCTATGCCCGCCTATTGCTGCGACGGGTCGTCTTCCTCCTGGTTGTTGCTGCCGTTGCCGTTCGGGTCGGGCTGCTGCTGAGCCTGCGCGGCGTTCAGCGGCTTGTCGATGGGAACGAGGTTGCTCTGGATGAATGCCTGGTCGCCCTTGTCGACCGGCTCCAGGTCAAGCTGCTTGCGGATCTCGTTCGTCGTAAGCGCACCGAGGTTGTACATCTTCGTGTAGTAGTCGGCGAGGGCACCCTTGTCCGTGCGCAGGAGCACACTCGTGTCGAACGACACCTGGTACTTGAACTTCTCACTCGGAAGGAATACCTTCCTCTCGAACTCCAGCTCTATCTCGTTCAGGATGGGCTGCAGCGTGTCAGTAAGGAAAGCCAGCTGCGAAGCCTCGACGCTCGCATAGCTCTGGCTGCTCATGTCGTAGGCCTTCTGCGGGCTCACACCGAAGAAGCGGCAGATGTCTATCACACTGTACTTCCTCGTCTCCAGCAGCTGTGCGTCGGCAGGGTTCACGCCGATGGGCTTGTAGTCCATGTCGGCCTCCAGCAATGCCACGCTGTATTTGTTGCCCGCCATCTTCGCACTCCACTTCGCCATGAAGTCGTCCTTCTGCTTCTGCGTCAGCGCGTGGTTGATGGTCACCACGCCGCTCAGGCTCGCACCGTTCTCGAAGAAGTCCTTCGCATGCACGTCGGAGTCATACGCCAGCTCCAGCGTCTGCGAGGCGTGCCGGATGGTACTGATGCCGTGCTCGCCGTCCATCGAGAAGTTCGGCACGTGCACCATGTCGCTCGGCTCGACCCAGCCGTAGCGCGGGTGGGCATACGCCATGATGTGCCCGTACTCGTTGTCAACGATCGTCACCTCGTCAGGGTGCAGGAACTCCAGCTCTATCGCGTCGCCGTAGTAGTCGCGCTTGATGTGCACGAACGCGTTGCCCCTCAGAAGCATCGACACCACCATCGACTTCAGCATCGAGAAACGGCTCATATACTTCGACGGCTCCTTCGCCAGAAGCCAGTAGGCCGTGTGGCTCGTCGCCTGCTTCTTGTAGCCCTTCGCATTCACCTTCAAGATCTGAATGGGCAGCTGCGCAACAGCATCGCTCACACAGTTCACACACCTGTACACGGCCGACAGCCGCATCGACTTCGACTCCGTGTAACGGCTACTCAGGTTTCCGACCAGCGTCGTAAAGCTCGCATCCGCATCCCGCTTCTCCCGCTTCCTGAATCTATCAAAAAATCCCATATAAAATCAGCTTATAATATCTACCTCTATACACCCCGTGCGTTATTAACACCAAAAGCCCAGGTTTACAAGATATCCCCCTGCGAAAAACCTCGAAAAATGCCCGAAAACCACCAAAAACCCCCGAAATATTAACAAAAAACCCTCAAAAAACCCGATTTCTGCAGCACCAAAAGTTCTGTGCGGTTGTACGTCGCCAAACTCCAAAATCCGAGGCCTATGGGGCAGGGGCCCGGCGGGCCCCATTGGGGTGCCTGCGGGTAAGGGCATCGAGCCCGTCGAGCAGTCCCTGTTGCACACTCTTCTTGCTATGCAGCGCCTTCACGGCCATCTCGTCGACCGTACCCGCGCACATGAGATTGTACACCGTGACAGGGTGCTGCTGTCCCTGACGATGGAGGCGGGCGTTCGCCTGTTGATATAGTTCCAGGTTCCACCCGGTCCCGAACCACACAATGTAATGTCCTCCCGCTTGCATGTTCAGACCAAAGGCTGTCGATGCGGGGTGGGCAAGCAGCACGTCTATCTCTCCCCGGTTCCAGGACCGCAGCGTGCTGTCGTCCTCGTACACTACCACCTTGTATCCCTTCAGCTTCGACTGGATGCGAGGGATGTCATGCTTGAACTGGTAGAACACGAGCACTGGTGACCCTGCAGCCTCAACGAGCTCTGCAAGTCTGGCCAGCTTCTCATCGTGCACGTCATACACATTGTGGTCTGCATCATATACGGCCCCGTTGCTATACTGCGACAGCTTGTTCATGAGTGCAGCTGCAGAAGTGGCCAGCACGTTCGCCTTCTCTCCTGTGTGCTCCTCCTGGAACTCCATCACCCTGTCGCGCTCGAACTTGTTGTAGGCTTCCATCGCGGCATGGGACAGCAGCACCTTCTCATCGTGGATGAGTAGATCTGGCAGGGTGAGATAGTCCTTTGCCTGCATGCTCAGACAGATGTCCGTAATTTTTTTACGGATGACTTCCTCGGCTCCCTTCTTCAGGGTGCAGCGTATGACGATGCCGTTGTACCTGAATGCGTCGAAGTAGGTGTCACGGTATCTGGTCACCCTGGTACCAAGACGTGCTCCCATGTCGATGCAGTACATCTGCGCCCACAGATCTATGAGGCCGTTGGGTGCCGGTGTGCCGGTCAGACCTACCACCCGTCGGAACAGGGGTGTGACGATGCGCATGGCGCGGAACCGCTTCGACTTGGGTGTCTTGAACGAGGTGAGCTCGTCGATGACCAGCATGTCGAACGGGAGACGGCCGTTGTAGTATCCCACCAGCCACACGAAGGAGTCACGGCCTATCACATAGACGTCGGCCTCAGCCTGGAGTGCTGCGATGCGCTGCTTCTCCGTCCCCATCACCTTCGACACCTCCAGCGACAGATGGTTCCACTTGTCGGCCTCTGACGTCCATGTGGACTCGGCAACCTTCTTCGGTGCCACGATGAGAGCCTTGCCGACCTCGGCATCGTCGATGAGTCGCTGGATGGCCGTGAGCGTGATGACTGTCTTGCCGAGTCCCATGTCGAGGAACAGGGCGCAGCGCTCATGGTCCATCACCCAGTCGAGTGCCGTCTGCTGATATGCGTATGGCTTGTAGATCATAGCTGCCGGATGAACTTGTCGACGTCTTCACGGGAACTGCAGACGAATATCTCATGGCCGAGGTCACGGAGCTCACCGAACCTCACCAGTTGGATAGGGGAGGGGTGCTGCCCCTTCGACTTCAGTTCCACCCATTGCACCAGCCCGTTCGGCTCCACGACCAGCCGGTCAGGATAGCCCACCATGTTCGGGTTGGTATACTTCAGGCAAATGCAGCCTGCTGCTGTTACTCTCTTCACAAGGTATGCCTCGATGGCCTTCTCGCTCACCACGGCATGCTCAACGATTGTCTTAATATCCTTTCTCATTGTTGTTACCTACACGCGTGCGCGCGTATCCCTATGGGCGTTTTTGCGTTTGGTACGTTTTTTCACGCGTATATACGCGTTTTTCGCCCGTTTTTTCGCGTTTATGTATATTCATATAAAGTTTCTCTATTTTTTAGGTAACACTGGTAACAGATTTCCCGAAACACCTTTATTTATTAGAGTTTCCGTTGTTACCGACCCCCCTTCCAAACCTGGTAACAACCCGGTAACACTGGTAACAGATTTGTTACCGGGGTCAGAGGTCGGTAACGGGGGGTGGTAACACGATTTTCTCATAGGTTCCCAGTGACTTGTACAGGCTCCCGTCCACATATCTCTGCCTGCCGATGAACTTCCAGTCGCCTCTCCTGTCCATCGCGTTGCGGAACTTGATGACCTTGTAGACGTACTCCTTGTCGTCGCGTGAGCGCCCCAGGTATTCCTGCACGTACTCTGCTGCGGATGCCCTCAGCCTCTCCACTACGCCCTTCGTCTGTATCTCCTCGCCATCCTTGTAGTAGCGCCTGCGCTGATCGAGCGTGTAGCCCGCCCAGTCCACAGGTAGCTTGGTCGTAAGGAACAGTTCCACGAGGTCGTTGGTGGGGTCGAGCTCCGCGAGCGAGAAGGCGCGGCAGCGCTCTGCCATCCGGCGCTCCATGGAGGCCGACAGCCTCGGCGGGCATCCCGCTCTGAACACCACCACGGCCTCTGCCCACAGCTGGTCCTTGTCTCGCTTCAGGGCATCACGCACGTCGTCCACGGCTCGCATGTCAGGGTCCACCTTGATAGGCCAGAAGCGGCGGTCTCCCGTGTCGTCCTTCAGGAATGCAGCCTCGTTGGTGGTGCCTCCGAACACGCACTGGCGCGGGAACTCGTCGGTGTTCTCCTTGTATGCCCCTCTGTACTTGTCTGTGCGGTTTGTGATGAACGCCTTCACCGACGATGCCTCATGGCGCTTCATGCCGTCGAGTTCCTGCAGCTCGAATATCCATGAGCCCCTCAGCTGTTCGAGCGATTGCTTGTCAGATGACATCGCATTGAGGTTGCCGTTATACCATTCACCGCCCATCACCTCGAAGAACGTAGACTTGCCGACGCCCTGGGCGCCTGCGAGGATGAGACAGTAGTCGAACTTGCAGCCCGGTCTGAATATGCGTGCCACTGCTCCCGCCATCCACGTCTTCGTGATGAGCCGCGTGAGCTCATCGTCAGGCGCTCCCACATAGTCTATGATGGCCCGTTCGAGTCTTGGCGTGCCGTCCCACTCGAGGCCGTTCAGGTAGTCGCGCACAGGGTGGTACCTGTGTTCGTCGAAGCATTTCACCTTCGCGTCCTTGATTTTGTCCTTGCCGGTCAGGCCGTAGGCCTTCTCCATGTAGATGCGCAGCGACGCGTCGTCGGCATCCGTCCATCGCTTGCGGTCGCCCCATGGGAGCCTGCCCGTGATGACCGGTGCGTCGCGGAACTCATCGTAGTGCAGCTTTCCCTTCAGAGCAGGGTCGTTGTCCAGGATGGTGAGGGCATTCACGGCTGTCGACTTGATGTTGCCCCTCTTGTCGGTGTCCAGCTGGCTTGTCCATGAGTCGTCGGCCTTATCCTCCTCGTCGCCTCCGATGCCGGAAAAGTCCTCGGCGGCACTCGCCTTGCGCTCTTTCACGATGAGCTTCTTCACTTCCTTGTCGGCTCCCGCGAACTCCATCATCCTCTCGTAGCTGGGCAGGCGTGTCACGTCCTCCGTGCGGCTTCCCTCGTCCATCTCGCCGAACTTGTGGATGCGTACCAGGTCGAAGGCGTTGCAGAGCTGTCGGCTCGCAGGGTCGGTCTCGTGGTTGCTGTAGGCGAACAGGTGGTCGTAGCAGACCAGTCCACCCGCCACGCTGCCGTTCACGTAGGTGTAGCGCCCTTCGTTCACCGTAGGCTCATAGACGTCCGGCAGGAACTTCTCAATGGCTTCCTCGATGGAGTAGGAGCGGCAGAACGCACCGATGAGGCCGGGCTTCTCAGTGGGGTCGCCCGCCCTTCTCATGTCGTGCTTGCGCACCTCCACTTCTCTCGATCCGAGTGGCCACTCGCTGCTGTCCTTCCAGTCGGTGTACTCTGCCAGCAGGTCGTCCGGGTTCAACGGCTCACCGTCCTGCGTCCTGAAGAAGTACTCTCCATCCTCCGACGTGCTCGGCCAGTAGAACAGTCGTGTCAGCTGGTATGTCGTCACGTCAAACAGGTCGATGCCCAGGGAGGCTGCGATGCGTCTGCACACCGGCTCGTATTCCTCGCAGGTGACACGACGGCTGAACGGGATGACCAGTCTGAGCCTCGGCTTCTCAGGCGTGTGCTTGTGCGTCGAGTACATCATGGCAGCGCAGTCGTACTGCAGGCAGAAGTCGTCCCAGATGTCCTGCGACACGGTGCCGTAGTCGATGTCCAGGGTGGCAAGCGTCCTGAAGGCCACATGGCCGTTCCGGCGCCTGCCCTCGGTGAGATACCCGCCTACGAAACCGCCGACGTCCTTGATGCCGCTCTGCTCCTCTCTCGACATGTTCTTGTACTCGGCCACCGTCTCCTGTGTGCGGGTGGTCTCCTCGCACTTCGCCACGAGCTCGTCCCAGGCTACCTTCCTGTTCCTCCACTTCTTGGCCAGTCGTGTCTTGGCTGTTGCTATTTCGTATTGTGCCATTAGTCTTTTAGGTAATAAGGTGTGGTATATCCGGCGCCCTTCAACGGTAGGCCAGGGCACCAGTGAATAGGTTCGCTGAACATCGCCTCTATAGCCTGCAGCGTCTGTCCTTCACGGGCCTCAACGACTATCTCATCATGTATGTGGAACACGATGCCGAGGCCCTCCAGTGTGGCACGGATGATCACCTCGCCGAGGATGTCGCGGGCAACGCTCTGCACGATGTTCTCGACGAGCTTACCGCCGTACGTCCTCACCTTGCCCCACTTCTTCGTCGTCTGGTTCACACCCTCGTACTCGATGCCTTCATGGTCGCCCCTGGCGCCGTCGTCATACTCGGTGGTGACGGCAGCACGGGGATAGCAGATCGTGCGCCCTGAGGGCAGCGTGATGAGCAGCATGCCCCACTGGTGCCAGACGCGGATGCCGCGGTGTATCCACTGCGCCTCGTTCGTCCTGATGGCGTTCACGGCAGCGGTCTCAACGGCCTTCCACAGTTTCACGATGCGGGGGTTGCTGTTCCTCCATAGCTTCACTATTTCCTTCTCTTCCGTCTCGGTGAGCCCGAGCCGCTTGCCGCCCATCGCCTCCAGGGCGGCCACGCCTCCCCCGTAGCCGAGGGCGAGCGTGGCGATCTTCCCCTTCTGGCGCAGAGCGGCGTTGCGTCCGTGCTTCTCCACCGGCACACCGAACATCTTCGAGGCTGTCTCGCAGTAGATGTCGCCGCCGTCGCGGAACACGTCGAGCACCCACTTTTCGCCTGCCAGCCATGCTATCACGCGCGCCTCTATGGCAGAAAAGTCGCAGACGTGGAACACATGGCCGGGCGAGGCGATGAATGCCGTGCGGATGAGCTCCGACAGCACCTGTGTGGGGTTCTCGTAGTTCTGGCAGAAGTCGTCGTAGTCGCCTGAGCGCACGATGTTCCTGGCGTAGTCGAGGTCGTCGAGGTGGTTCTGCGGCAGGTTCTGCACCTGCACCAGCCTGCCTGCCCAGCGGCCTGTGCGCGCGGCGCCGTAGAACTGCAGGAGGCCGTGTATGCGTCCGTCCTGGCATACGCACTGCTGCATGGCGGCATACTTCTTGTTCGATGTCTTGCCCATCTCCCGCCGGATCTGCAGCACACGCTGTGCCTTCGGCCAGTAGGTGAGCTTGTCGGCAAGGTCGTCCAGGTTCTTCTTGTTGAGGCTCTCAACGGTGAACCCCGTGACCTCCGACAGCCACTTCTTCAGCTGGGCGGGACTGTTGGGGTTGTCCAGTCCCGTCAGGCGACGCGCCTCCTCAGCGAGCTCTGCCTTGTAGCGCTCGTCGAAGTCGGCAGCGTTGTCCACCAGCTGGCGGTCTATGAGCACGCCGCGGTCGTTGATGCAGCCGTCGCAGAAGCGCAGCACCTCGTCGAACGCAGGAGCCTCCAGGCGGCGCACCTTCTTCAGGATGGCCTGCTCCACCTCCACGTCCCTCACGCAGTAGCGCTTGAACACCTCCCAGCGGTCGGGGGCATCGTCGGGCATGTGGCGCCCGTTCTTGCCGGGGATGGAGAAATACCTGATGAGCGCAGCGCCCTCCTTCATTTTCCCCTCCGCCAGCCTCAGCACCTCAGCACACTGGGCGAGTCCGAGCGGGAGCCCGAGACGGGCTGCAGCCACCATCGTACAGTACCACTGCGACGGGTCCATGTACGGGATGCCGAGATACTTCGACAGGCAGATGCGCTCGAACGAAGCGTTGTAGGCGGTCTTCATCACGGCAGGATCGGTGAGGGCGTTCAAGATCTCGACGGGCAGCTGCTCACCGCGGGCGAGGTCGACGATCTGCACGGGTCCATGGTCCGCCGAGTAGGCGAACAGCAGCACCGTGAAGTCGTCTGCCTCGGTGTACTTGTACACACCGCAGTCGGGCAGGCTGTTGCTCGAGTAGGTCTCTATGTCTATTCCGAGTTCTGTCATGACTGTTCGTATTTGAATGTGAAACCGTCCGCTACGCAGTTACGCTCGAAGATATCGCTGCGCCGCGTGTTGTCGTCGTAGAAGATGATGTACCGCTCACCTCCCTGCTCGCTGCTGTCGGTACTCAGGAAGTATCCGTACTTCAGCGCGTTGGATCTGTGGCAGACCTGCCGACGCGTGTACTTCTTCAGCACCACCTTCAGGCCGGTCTTGCGGTCCATGCCGTAGAGCATCCTCATCCGTTCCTTGCGCCAGAGTTCTTTCCGGTGTTCGCTCCGTTCCTTCATGAGCCTGGCATAGCGCTTCGGGTTCTTCTTCCGCATGTTGTTCATCGGGTGAACGTAGCGGTCGGAGTGAAGGTACTCGGTATAGGCGCGCATGCACTGTTCCGACGGGGCCTTGCCCTTCAGGGAGTCATACCAGCCGTTCTTCTCACACTTCTTCTTAATCCTCCTGGCCGTGCGCTTCATGATGCCCTTCAGCCCTGCAGCGGTCTTCTTCAGTCCTTCCTTGCGGGCTATGCGGTGCACGAACGACTGGCCGACGCCCATCGCAGCTGCGACTCGCGCGTTCTCCGTAACCGGAAACCACTTCCTGAACCACGCCAGCTGCTCGTCTGTCATCACATACGGGCCTCCGTTCAGGTCGTGGCGCCGCTCCAGCTTGCCTGGAAAAGGCTTCAATCGTACACCTCTACCAGCACCGAGTCGACGATGGCGTGTACTTCGTCAGGTGTTGTGTAGCGCGGCTTCTTGTAGTCTGGATCCAACCACGGGCGGAAGACAAGCATCATAAAGAGTATAAAATTCAATACCGCTGCCGCGATGAGCAGGGCGGTCTGAGTGTTGTCCTTCATTTCTTTTCCTCCTCTTCGTCCTCGCTCGCCTCCGTGAGCGCCCTGCAAAACATCTTTATGATTTCCTCCCGGCGGTCTTCGACGGAGAAGGCAATGAAGCCCAGGAACTCATACGTCATAGCGGTCCACGTAGCCAGCAATTCCTTGATCTTTACTTCCTCGGTCCCTGCAGCGTCGAAGATGCTCTGCACCGTCCACTCCAGGAGGTCTTTTATCTTCTCATTGGTAATTTTGCTCATGTCGGTTCTTTGGTTAATGGGAACCGCCTCGCACAGCCAGCCGTCGGGCTCTGCGCGTCGGAGGCGGCCCCCGGGGTGATTGTTATGTACTGGGGTGTTTGTCGGCGCTGACGAGATACCACTTCCCGTTGTCATCCCGGCAGAGCCAGTCACCGGGGCGGGCATGCTTGGCCAGCTGGCCGGAGTCCACGTCGGTGACGTAGCCCAGCTCGTACACCGGGGCACCTTCCACCTTGTGGACGGCGTTGATGCACGGGAGGGCGAAGATGTCACCGACGTTCCCGTCTACCTTGATGTTCTCGATGAAGTGTCGCATAGCTTACAGGTCGTCATCGTCCTCATCGTCAAGGTCGGCGAAGTCGCTCTCGGCGCTCACGCGGCCGCCGAACTTATCGTCGTCCTTGAACTTTCTCAGGTTGTTAAGGCCGCAGGCGATGCCGCGGTTGCCGCTCACGTCGTAGCCGTAGAACGTCACGCTCACGTAGCACCACACGCCCGAGTAGATCTCCTCCTCGTCGGTGATGGTCTCCAGGTTCTTGTCCACGAGGCCGGGACGGGTGTTGCACTTGGCGTTCACATACCACATGTCCTCGTAGTTCTCGTCGTCCTTCTCGTCGCCGTCGCGCAATGGCAGCTCAATCTTCTTGGGCTCCTTGCCGCCCCACTTCGAGACGATGGCCTGCTTCTTGGCGGCCTCGATGGCCTGCTGCAAAGCCTTCACAGTTTCCTTCTCCGACTTCGGGACGAGTACGTTCGTCATGTACTTACCCTTCTCGTCTGTGCCCTCGGGCACATACGGCTTGAATACATGGGTGTAGGACAGTCGGCAAGGTCCGAACACCACCTTCGTGTCAGTAATTTTTGGTGTAATCATAATTGTGTTGTGTTAGATGATTGATTGTACTTGTTCGTTCTTCTCAATGTCGCTCAGGGCTGCAAGCAGCTCCTTCTTGCGGTTCAGGTATTCCTCCTCGGCGAGGTCGTAGCCGTCTTTGAGCTGGCTGATCTCGAGTTCGAGTCTCATGGTCTTCCGGATGTGCTCACCGCGCATCTGCGCAATCACCTGCTCGAACGCGTCCTTCGTGTTCTTCACGGCGGTGTTCATCAGATCGGTGAGTTCGTCCTCCTTCTTCCTCACTTTCTCAGCCAGCTCCCGGATCTCTTTCTTGCAGTCCTGGATGCGGCGGGCAATGGCGGCCTTGTCCTTCTTGGCCTTCTGCGACAGCTCGATGAGCTGCACTTCAATTTCGTTTCTGTTCATGATGTCGGTTTGTTGGTTTGTTACTTAAAATACTGTTCTGTCAGCGGGCACCTGATGGGGCATACTTCAACGGCGTGCCGGAAGCATTGCTCGTCGAGCGGCGACAGCCTTTTTTTTGGTGGAAGCAGACGGTTGATTTCCCGTACAGCCTCGTCGGGACCCTTGCACTGTTGCAGCCGGTCTTCCGACTCCTTGATCCTCACGAGCCAGTACTGCACTCGCAAGGAGGTGTTTCTAATCTCAGCTTCTTTCATAGTCCTTCGTTTTAGATATCCTTGAAATCATCGGCCGCAGCGTTGAACGCCGGGCGCTTGTCAGTATCGGGGACGAGCGTAGGCTTGCCCTGAGGCTTCGTCACGTAGGCTCCGCAGAGCTCTGCAAACCTCTTCTTGCCCATCAGCTTCTCGAGGTCGCTGATACCCTTCAGCTCCGTGGGCTTCAGGATGTCTTCCTCGTTGTAGCCCTGCGAGAACAGGATGGCCTCCACCTCATCGGTGTCGGTGATCTTGCGGACGCTCCTACCCTCTACGACCTTCCAGCCGTTGAACTGCACGCCCGCAAGGGCCTGCTCCAGGGCGAACTCCTCGACGCCTGCTATCCACGTCTTGATAGTGGCAATCTTCGGGAGGATGGCGTCCATCTCGCTCTTGGTGATCAGCAGGGGGTTGTCCCTCCACGCCCAGGTAGTGACGGTGTCGTCGGCGAGAGCGCGGCAGCGGGCCTTCACCTTGCAGAACTGGCACCACGGGCCGGTCTTCTGATGGCCGCGTCCGGCATACGCGTCGGCGGCCTTCGGCAGCAGCACGTTGTGCGCCCACTCATACAGGTCGGTGATGTGCAGCGCATACTCCGACAGGTTGTCGATGCGGGGCTGCACGATGGTCATCCTCACGTCCTCGATCTTGTAGTCGAACGAGAACTTCTCGGCGGCGCCCAGCGCGTAGATCATCATCTGCGGGTTCTCGTAGGCATCCACCTTCACACCCTTGCCGTACTTGAAGTCAATCACCTCCATCGTGCCGTCGGCGATGATCACCGCGTCACCCGTGCCGAACGACTCGGGGATGTACGCCGTGAAGTCAAGGCGCGTCTCCACCAGCAGCTTCGCGTCGGGAGTCTTCTTGCGCGCCTCGGCGAACTTCTCCATCACGATGCTCACATACGTGTCGGTGTATTCCTCCATCTCGCCAGTATGGTACTTGGCATACTGGGCAACCTCCCGTTCCTCATCGTCGGTGGGCAGGCCGAGCGTCAGCTTCAGCTTCATCGCGCAGATGGCATGGGCAAGCGTGCCCTCGTCGGCATACGACGAGCTCTTCTCTTCCTCCATCGCCTCCAGACGGGGCGCGGGCGTACAGTTCAGCCACCTGTGGGCCGAGCTGGGACTGAGTAGTGCGTGTTGTCCTGGCATAGCTTAGAAGGGGGCTGGATAGCCGAGCGTGCCGTCCTCGAGCACGTCCAGCTTGTCGATGGTATCAATGAACGACTCTCTCTTATCCTCGGGCAGGTTGCTGGGCTTGTCGGCACCGAGCAGCTGCGCCTCGTTCTTGAACATGGCGGTGAGCTGCTTGTGGTACTTCTTATATCCCTCCCCGCTCGTGTCCGTAGCGTAGTCCACGCCCTCGATGCGCTTGCGGCAGCGGTCCATAGCCGCACGCACGTCTCCGGCGGTGTAGCTCTTCGGCGCGTCATCCTTCACAGGCTCCTCTGCTTCCACGGGTGCAGCAGGGTCCTCCTGAGGCGGGAACACGCGCTCCTTGCGGTCAACGCGCACCTCGTCAGGCGTGACGAAGGCACGGGTGACACCTCTCTCCTTCTGAGGCAGCGTGTCGATGACACCTGACTTCGCCATCAGCAGTGCCGCCTCCATGAACTTGTCGACGCACGCGATGAAACTTCCGGTGGCGTCGAATCTGAATGTTACTTTTAACTCCATACTCTTGTTGTTGGTTATAATTGGTTGATATACTCTGCGATACCGCACATCACTATCATGGCCAGCGGATAGAGCACGCCGTACAGCAACAGGTCCATGCCGCTGAAGCCTTCCTCGAACTTCGGTTCCTTCGTTTCCATAGTTACATATAGCAGTTAGTCCAACACTTCATGATCTCCTGCCCCGTGGTCACCTTGCAGCGGCCGGCCTTCCTCACGCGGAAACGCAGAAGGCCCTGCTTCTCGTAGCGCGCCACCGTGTGGCGGTCCACACCCAGCGCACGGGCAGCCTCCGTCTGGCTGTAGCGCCCGTCAGGCGTCACCCTCGGCTTCTCACTCGTCATCATTGCAGCGGCAGCTTGGTCACGGTCAGGGTCATCTTCACGTAGTCACGGCTGCAGGCAAACCGGCAGCGGTCGATAGCACCCGTCTGGGCGGCGTTCACGGCAGCGCTCATGATGGCTGCCACATCAGGCAGGCGGAAGGTCTTCGTCTCGCCCATCTTGAGGGCTCTCAGTTCCTCCCTCGTCAGTTTCTCTTGTACTTCCTGTTTCTCCATTTTCTTAAATAAACTTAATTAGTTAGTTAATAACTTTGATTTTTCAAAAAACCGCCTTACCTTTGCCGATGTGAAGTTTGAGATAGGAGATTGTCAGGCCCAGGTCCGGCGGTCTCTTTTTGTGCCCTCTTCCGTTAACTAATTAACTAAGGACGGTGCAAAGATAGGGAATATTCCCGATACTCGCAAGGAAAATAGGAAATATTTTAGGGAATATGCCCTTATTTATACGTATTAAAAATAACGCGATTATGGAAAGTGTTGATCCTAAAGGACTTAGCCTGCAAAAAGCAAGAAAGAAGAGAAAAATGACGCAACAGAACCTTGCTGACGAGTTCGGTGTAGACATTAAAACCGTACGAAATTGGGAGTCAGGAAGGACTATTCCAGGCACAAAAATGCAGATGGTTGACGACTTCATCCGTACAACCTTCAACGAAACGATGGTCCAGCCTTCCGAGGCTACGGAGGTCGACGAGAACACCCACGGCGTGAAGTTCATGGAGAGCGAGGCAGGCATGCTCATCAACGTGCCCCTCGTGCCCTATGCCGCTCTGGGCAGCCCCGCCGATGAGTTCGCACAGCTCATACGCGAGAACGGGTGCGAGCGCGTGTCCTTTCCTGTAGACGGCAGGCACCGGGGCAGCTACTACGCCTTCCGCGTCGAGGGCGACTCGATGGACGACGGCACACGCCACGGCTTCCAGCCGGGCGACATCGTACTCGTCCGCGAGCTGCAGCGCGACGACTGGGCACCCCGCCTCCACTACGGCAAGTGGCCCTACTGGGTAATCGTCTGGGGCAACTGCGTGCGCCTGAAGCAGATCGTCGCACAGG
>Ga0310690_10007619_pt1 | contig 13892 bp, 11 predicted proteins | sample AusTroGonzalo_MG_2_FD_207661 | JGI IMG/M metagenome (GOLD analysis project Ga0310690, IMG submission 207661) | Bovine rumen microbial communities from tropical cattle in Woodstock, Queensland, Australia - Gonzalo_04 (v2) (version 2) | ecosystem: Host-associated > Mammals > Digestive system >... | reverse complement strand
CTTCCTCCGGGTCGTACATGCAGGCCTTCCCGCACGCCGGGTAGGGCAAACCGTAATCGATGGCGATGTGGCAGCGGTCGCAGTCGAACATGGGCAGATCCCGCCCCCTCGGCCCCCTCCTCTCCTTCTCCTGCAACCCGATCGCCACCCACGCCACCAGTACGGAGGCGAACATGAGCAGCAGGCACAGGATGGCGAGAAAGACGGACACGGCGGAACTCCTTTATTGCCCGCGGCTCCGAATCTCTTTTTCCAGCTCGTCCAGGTGTTCGCGGAACTCCCTCCTCCCCCGCTCGACGATCTCGTCCATCTGCTTCTGCGTCTCCTCGATGTGCTTGATCTGTTTCTGGAGCTCCTTCTCATCCTGCCGGAGCATCCACCCCAGCCCAAGCAGGGGCAGCAGCACGAGAAGGAACATCTCGACAACCAGGTTGCAGACGACGTACCCGTCGTCCACCGCCCACCACAGCTTGACGGCCTCGCAGAACGTCACTTGAACTTGCTCCTGTATCGGTTGCCGATCTCGTCCAGCTTCCGGTGCAGTTCTTCGATGTCTTTCAGCTGCTTGTCGTTGAGCCTGCCCAGGGAAATCACCATCCCCAACAGCAGGAGAAACGGGAAAACAAGCACCAGGAACGCACGGACGGCGATGTCAGGGTTTTCTGCCCAAAACCGGGCCGTCTCGGAAAGCGTCATTCGAACTCCTCCGGGACGTTGGGGCAGGCGTCGCCGAACACCAACCGCTTCCACAACGAGGCCCTGTCGCACACGGGGATCACCTCCCCCAGGTCGGAGAACACCTTGCAGCTGCCGCAGGTCTTCGGGTTGAGCTTGCAGGTGTGCACATCATATCCGCCGAACTTTTTGCCCAGGTTGGCGAAAAACTCCTTTATCGAAAGGACGGCCCCCATCAACATCAGACCAATGAGGTGCGTTCGTTTCATCTAGACCTCTACACTCCGGCTGCTGCCCCTGCCACGGCTCCAATCACCGACGGTGAAAGCATATTCTCTCCTTCTTTTTGCTGTTCTGCTGCCTGCCTGCAATAATCGACTGTATCGGCGAAATGTCCCTGCTCCTTCCGCTCCTGCTCCTTGAACGACTCGTCCAGATCGACGCCTTGGTAGGAGACGACGGGCTCGGTCCTGGGTTCGAACCGCCTGCTGGCGCCGTTCATGGCGTCGAACCCCTTGTATACCAGCCTGACCTTGTGCCGGGACTCGAGGAAACAGTACATCAGATCAGCTGCCATGGCGGGGGAGTCGGTTGTGCCCTCCGTGCCGGATTCGCTGTCGGCAAACCGGAACTTGCAATGGCCGTCCACCATGAATTCCAATCTGCATTCGGGCGCCCCGCAGAACTTGCCCGGGCCAAATTCCTTGGCCGGCAGCTTCAAAAAGAAAACCAACGTCGCGTACGGACATTGTGGGGTCTGTATCAATATCTCCGCGTGCAACGTCCAATCAAGGTCGGTCCACAGATCGCCGTGCTCCCCGTCGGGACGGCCCACCACGATGCCAACGTCCGGCAACTCGTCGAAAAAATTGACCGCGAAGTCGCGGGATGCCTCGTTGATCGGGCAGTTGATGGTTTGGCACGAGGACTCCAACGCGTCCAACCGCTTCAACAGTTCTTCTCTCATCCTTCTCGTCTCCTTCACTTTTCTCCTGTATCATTTGGAGACGGGAGAAGCAAGAACTATTTCCAAATGCTCTGCAGCCACCGGCAGACGAGCCAGTACAGCGACCCCAGGACGGCCCCGACCAGGGCCCCGAGGCCCGCGCACCGCTCAACGACTTCCTTGAACTCGTCCCAGCCGATCATTGCCCGTCCCACTTCCCGATCTGCAGCAACTCCTGTTCGAGCTGCCTGGCTTCCTCGTATTTCTTCCGGCGCCATCCGTCATACGTCCCGAAGCTATACTGGTCATTGCCGTACCGGTAGAACTCGTCCCTGGCCTTCTTGTACACGTGCCGGACGATCAAATCGTTGATCTCCTCGTCCGACAACTCAACTTCCTTGACGACCTTCATATCTCCTCCTTTGTTTTCCGTTTTTGTTCTAGGGCGTCTGCCCGGGAGCGGGCTTGGCGTTGGAACCTTGTGCACGGGCGTCGGCTTTGCGTTGCCTGTCCGCAAGGAGCTTGTTCCGATTGGCCGCGAGGTAATCGTGGAGCTTGGTCCGGTACTTGTAAGGGATGATGTCGGCCGTCGTGTGGGAGGAATGCGACTGCGCGGCCTTGTAGCCGAGCTGGAACGCCTTTTTGATCAGTTCTTTGTTCATTGCTGTGCCCATGTTTGTACTCAATACACCCGTTTCTCTATTCACTGTGCTTTGCCGTTGACGGGAATTTTCGGAGGGTCGGACGAAAAAATTGAAAGCAAAGACTTGTAGTCATGCGCAATTGGCACATCCGGGTATTTTTTTGACTGTTCCAATATCGCCCGCTCAGTGTCGCCGCGATTGTATTTCGAAGAGACGGAATTGAAATTTTTGAGTGCGCGGCCCGAATCCCTGACTATCTTGCCTGAAAGAACCGCCAATGACTTCGGCAAGAGGCCCATGTTCCTGTATTTGTTGCCAACTTCATAGGTGGAAAGAGCCACCCTTCTTACTGGATCGGACTCTGGAACGCCGGACAGATCCCAGGCCCTCTGTTCATACGGCAACGGATTGGACTTGTATCCAGATTCGAAGTCCTCGGTGGTCTTGCCGCTGTCGAGCATGTTTTGATGGTCGGCGGCATGGCCGAACTCATGGGCAATCGCCAGCGGATTCGACTGGGGAAAAGAACCAACCATCACCATTCTGGGGCCGGCAGGTCTGTAATGAGAGCCGAGACCACCACGTGCCCTCATAAAATCAACCCCGGCCGCCAAACTCTGCGCATCTGATTTGTTGCCCAGGAATTTCCCCGCGAAGGCGTCTTGTTTTTTCGCGTCCCGCCGCATTCCTTTTGAATAAAAATACGATCTGGGCGTCTGCGCGACATATCCCCATTTTTTGTATATTGCCCGGTTCAACGGATTTGGATCATTCAGCCCAGCGTTAGGAGGATCGGCACGCTTCTCCATACCATGTTTGTACCCGAGCTGGAACGCCTTTTTGATCAGTTCTTTGTTCATTTTCAATACACGAATTTCTTCCCGAACTGCGACGCCGGCGGAGGATTCCCCAGCTCCACGCCCCTCGCCATCGCATGCTCCGGCTGCAGGGAGTGGATTTCGCTGGTGGCGCCCCGGTGCGCCGCGTTCAGGATGTTGGATTTCAGGTACGTCCCGCCGAGCTGGTCGACCCAGTCCTTTTCGTTGCGGGACACGAGTTTCAACGGCGTCGCCTCGGGGGAGAACCCCGGGGGGTTGGCGTTGACGAAGATGTTCTGGTGGCCGTGCTTCTTGAGCTGTGCGGCGACGTTCCTCGTGATGCGGGTGCCGATGGTGTAGTGCATGACCGGCTCCTCGAGGTACAAGCCGACGGAATCGCCGACCGCCTTCATTGTAGAGTCCTTCCTCGGGACGTAGGAGCTCGCCAGGGCGCTGTACGTGACGACGTCGTCCGGGAGATAGTCCCCCAGCCCCTCGACGTTGCCGTCCACCCGTACGTTGTCCAGGAACCCCCGGACCAGGACTTCCATGTTCCGCCGGTTGACGGCGTACCCGGAGTCCTTGTACGCCTTCGTCGCCCGGTTCATCAAATACCGCCGTCCCTCGCCGATCCCCTTGTACCGCACGACGTCGGCCGGGTTCATCAGCCCCGTGGAGAGCTGGTCGCCCGCTTCGACGTAGTCGCCGACCTTGCAGCGGGGCTGCGTTTCGGAGATGGCGTAGTGGGTTTTCCCGTCGACGACGATGTTCCAGCCGCCCTGCGGGGCCTTCTCGACGGATTCGACGTTGCCCGTGACGGTCGCGACGGCCGCCCGGTGCGGAAACTCCTTCGGGATCTGGAAGAGCTGGTCGATGACGTCGAACCCGGCATAGGTGTCGCCGTCGTCCACTTTCCCCTTCCCCTGCGACACGCCGGAAGAGTGCTTCGTGTTGCTCACCACCAGCCCGTTCTCCAGAATGAAGAGGTGGTCGGGATGGTCGATCTCCAGATCGTACACGTGCTTGTCGCCGATCGGCACCTGCGACACGCGGCGGCACAGGGCTTTTCCGATGTACCGGTTGCCGACGTGCGCCCAGAAATCCCCCTCGACGCCGACCTCGAACTTGCCGAGGTCGCCTCCGGTGGACCCGAGGATCTTGTGGATGATGGTGCTGCGGAGGAGGAAGGTCAGCCGCATGTCGGAGCCGAACCCGCAGGAGAACGCGGTTTCGTAGCAGGGCTGGATCCCGTTGTCGTACACGGCCAGCACCTTCGACCGGTGCGGGTTGCCGTCCAAATCGCTCGCCCAGACCTCTTCCCCCGCCCGGATCGTCTCGATCGGCCGGGACTCGCCATCCGCCATCCTCACCATCGTCCCCTCGACGAGGCAGTTCAGCGACCCCTGCGCGATGCGCTCCGCCAGGGCGCTGGAGGCCTGCAGGCCGACGTGCGAGCCGATCTCCGGGAACTTGCCCGTCTCCCGGATGCCGGCGCACTTGGCGCACAGCCCTTCCTTGCAGCCGCAGGTCAGCGGGGACCGCACGAGGATCTCGTCGTACTTGTCCTTCAAGTCCTGCATGACTTCTTTCGTGACGACGGTGCCCGCCTTGTACGGGGGCGCGTCGGAGGACAGGACGCTGCCGAGGTTGTCGATGTCGTCCGGCTTCACCGGAATCCCGTTCATCGTCCCGCAGTCGTTGTCCGCGATCACCAAACGCATGACGGCGCGGTTGAACTGTTTCCCAAGAGCCCCGGCGTCGCGGGTGGCGAACTTCGTGGAGTTGGCCGAGACGAGCCCGTTCGCCAGGACGAACATGTGGTCCGGCGAGTCGACCTCAATGTCCATGACGGGCAACTCGCCCAAATACTGTTTCTCCACGAGTTCACAACCGGCCGGATTCATGCTGCCGAGGCCGGAGGCCAGAACGACCTGCTGGTTCTTCGTGGCGGAACCGACGTCGGCGAGCCGGACCAATTCCGGGCTGTGCCCCGAATCGGGCTCGAAAACCAGCATCTTGTGCTCGTCCGTGGCGTCGACGTGCGGAAAGTACCCGTTCGGGGCGGAAACAACGCCGCCTCCCCTGGGTTGGCACCCGATCGGGGCGGAAAAGGAAAACCGGTACACGGGCTGCACGCCGTTGTCGTACGTGCGAACAACCTTGACCTTGGACATTCTCCCCCACTTGTCCGCCCCCGCGACGACATCCCCCGGCTTGACGTCCCTGATGGGCTTGGCCGACCCATCTCCCATCAGCACCTCCGTGTCGAGGGACAGGCAGGTGACGCTCTTGCGGGCTCCGTACGTCCCCGCCCAATACTCCATGGGGCTCAACCCCTCGGCGAACGAATGCTCGATGAAGATGGGGATCTGCTTGCCGTTGGTGTCGGTGTACGTGCCGGGGGACGTCTGCAGGGAGACGAGCTGCGCCGGGGAACCGCGGGCCTTGGAGGCGACCTGCAGGGCGAACGGGTTCTGCGCCTTGAGGCCCTCGTTGTACGTCGCGTCCGTCAAATACATGCGGACCTTGTCGTTCAGCGCCTCGATCGCCCGCTCCTTCTCCTCGGGCGTGGCGTTCGTCCGCATGACCTTCTGCTTCTGCACGCGCAGGTACTTGAGCATCTCCGCCCGGTCCTTGACGGGGTTCAGGGTGTCGGAGATGGAGAGCGTGATCCCTTCGTCGAAGGAGGATTGGGCGCCGAGCATGACGAGTTTGTTGGAGACTTCCTTGTACTTCTCCGGGTTCTCCCTCGCCATGCGCGTCAGCACGGCCTTCGCCTCCGAGGCCCCCATGCTCCGGTTGTAGTCCCGGTAGTTCTCCGGAAGGATCTCGTTGACGAGAATCTGTCCTACGGTCGTCTGCATCACTTGTCCGCGGAGATGAGGTTCGTGCGGCGCTTGCCGTCCTTGGAGCAGATGCAGAACCAGACCTTCTTGCTGGCGTCGAACGCGCTCTTGCTCCAACCACAGTAGCCCTCGTCGATGTTGTGGAAGCTGCGGGTGCGGCGGGAGGTGCTGATCCAGTCGAACTTCCCGCCCCGGCCGTCCTGCAGGAACAAACAGGCGAGGGTATGCGTGTGGTCGTCTTCGGACGAGGCGCCCAGGTCTTCACAGCCACCGGACTCCCAGGAGTAGGACATGCCGGAAGAGGTGAGCTTGAGGTTCTTGATGCGGGCCTTGTCGGACTCTTTGGCCTTGGAGCCGTTGAACCCGCCCCAGCACCAGTTCAGCGCCGGGCCGGAAGGAGCCGGAGAGGTCGCGTCTTCCTCTTTCTCCTTGGAAATCCCCAGATACGCGAGGATCTTCTTCCAGAGTTTCTTCCATTCTTTCTTCAAGCTCATCGTCCGTTCTCCTGTTTTCGGTCTACCCTTCCATAACTCCTCCGGCGTACGGCTTCAAGTCCGATTTTTCGTACCCCAGCCGGATGAGGTGCGACCGCCAGTCCTCGTCCCCCTTTTTCGCGAAGATCCACATCCCCTCGGCGAACTGCCGGAAGAAGAGCGCGGAGAGGTTTCCGGCGCGGTCGTATATCTCGGCGACGGTCGCCAGGGTCGTCTCCAGCTCGGGCCGGCGGCCGGACAGCACCCGCACGGAGTTGGGCTCGGCGTACCCGCTGCCGCCCGCGTCGACGTATCCCCGGTGGAAGCTCCAGTCCGGGTCGTTCTTGAAGGAGAACTTCCAGTCCCCGTCCTTGGATCCCTGCCAGAACAGCGCCATCAACGCCCCGTCCCGGTCGTAGAACTGCAGGGAGGTGGCTTTGTTCGTCGCGACGAGCGGGTTGACTCCGAACAGGACGCGGACGATGGCGGGCCCGGGGATCTGGACGTCTTCCGGCATGTCCCTATCCGATGATGATGGGGTCGTTGGCCTTGATCTTGCCCTGCCGGTAGGCGGCCTTGGCCTCTTCGGCCGTCCGGAACCGCACCGGGGGCTTGTTCGACGCCGGCCGGGTCAGCGCGTACAGCCCGAGCGCCATTTCCTGCCGGGGATTGGACATCGACTCGCGGAGATCCGTGAGGCTGATGAGGTTTTTGCTCGGCAGCATCTTGTCGAGGGCGTTCTGGACGGCCTTGTCCGACACGGGGACGTGGAAGTTGACGGTGTTGGAGAGGATGACGCCGTCGGCGGACATGAAGGTCTCGTGCCCGGGGACGGTGAGGTCGTATCCGGGGATGACCTTGCCGGTCTTCTCGACCTTCTTGACCTTCCTCCAGGCGACGGGGCTGTCCAGCATGTGCAGGAACTTCCGGAACTGCGGGTCGGCGAACATGCCCTGGTGGGGTTTGCAGCGGGAGAAGTGCCGGAAGATCCGGTGCAGGGACTCGACGTACACGGGCCCCTTCTTCATCTCGAGGATGCAGGCCCTCGCCTGCAGGGAATCCTCGGGCATGCGGCCGCACTGCCGGGGATGGATGGCGTCGACGCCGCCCATCAGCGCCTTGCGGTCCTCTTCGGACACCTCGAAGGGCTCCGTGTCCCACCGGTGCAGGTCCAGAAGGCGGTCCAAGACGGCGCAGGCTTCGTCGTACTTGGCGGAAAGGTCTTCCCGGACCTTTTCGGCGAACTCGCGGAGCCGCTCCCCGCACTGCCGGGTGACGTGACCGTACTTCCGGCGGCTTTCGAACGCCGTGTGGTAGAGGTTGCAGGCCTTGTACTGCGAAACGAAGGCGGTGAGGCTGCGCAGGGCGGCCTTGGGGACGGGGATGATGTCGTGCACGACGCCCTTTTGCTTCAACCCGGCCGAAACCGACTTCCACTTCCGAAGCATCCCCTCGTCCGGCATCCGGTCGAACACGCCGGCGAACTTCGCTTCCGTCGCGGACAAGTTCAGCACCCAGTTCTCGTTGCCGGAGGAGGTTTTCCTCGAGAAGGAGACGAAGGAGTGCACGCCGAGCATCGACAGCACCCGCCTCAAACCGCGCAGAAGCCCCAAACTGCAGGAACACATCTGCGCCTGGGCCTCCCAGGCCTTCGCCCCGCTCTTCCGGACCTTCGGGATCTTCGCGAAACCGCCCGCCGACAGCATCATGCCGCACGCGACGCCCTCCAGGAACTCCTTGTTGCCCGAATGGAACCACAGCGGCAGCCTCCGTTCGGTCTCGTCCTCCGAGTAGATGGCTTCGGACAGGGACGAAAGGTCGGGCTGCTTCATCCCCGCCTTCCTCGCGCAGGACTTCAACGCCGCTTTCGCCTCTTCCCGACGCGGTTTCGTCCCGCCGGCGGACAGGATCCCGACGACGACGCCGAAGTCGAACCCCATCTCGATCCCCTCCTTGCCGACTTCCTGCGTCTTCGTGTCCAGCTTCAGCCGCACGCCCGAGGGCATGATGGGCTGCGAGGACACCGGGACGTACGCGCCGCGCTCCAGCGCCTCCGTCGGCGTCATGCGCACGAGGTCGAACCCGCGGGAACCCTCGGGGTCGATCCCGTACACGCCCCGGGGATCGTCGTCGGTGTAGATCTGTTCCCCGCCCGACAGCGTCACGATCTCCAGCGCCTTGCCCCGGTGCTCCGACCAGCCCGCCACCTCCGCCATGACGACCTTGCCCAGCTTCTCGTCGTACGCGAACACGTACAGCCCCTTCGGCACTTCGTAGAAGTCCACGTCGTACTTCGCGTCCTTCCTCCGGCCGATCAGCTCCCCGTGCGGGAAGTCCGCCAGGTCCACCGCTCGGACCGTGAACTTGTCCTTTATCAAAACCGATCCTCTCTTCGTCTCCATGCTGACGATCGTTCCTTTCCCCAGGCGTTCCGCTTCCCTCCGGGAGGTGAACGGAGTGCTCTGGCAAGTGCCCAAAAACACGTAATTTTCCTGGAAATCACCGTCAAAATCACCGTTAAGACCCGCTAGAATAAGTGGACTAACGTTCACTGTCTTGCCAGATTTAACGTACGGACGATAGGCCAAAATGTTAAATTTGTGCCATGTAGGAGCCCTGTCCATGAGAACTGGCCTGTATTGCATCTCGTCCAGCAGCGCCCTCCGGGCGGCGGGGTCCTTTCTCTCTATCATCTCCAGGGCCTTCATGCCCGGCACCCCGGCCCTTGTGAGCCTGCGGAGGATGAAATCCTTGTATAGCTCCCAGGCTTTCCCTTCCGGGAGGCCTATGCTGTCCATGTCGGCGTTGGGGTTGGGGGTGATGACGCCCCGGCCCACCATGTCCATGGGCTTGGAGAGGACGCGGGACTGGTAGAAGCCGAATTTGGGACTTCCGTTCCCTGTAATGGTTCTCAGGGCTCCCTTGAGGCCTTTGGCGGCTCCTTCGGGGGTTACGGGGTCTCCGAGGCCGTATGCGGCGGCGACGGAATCGTACAGGGTTTCCCTTTCGTCGTGCAGGTCCCGGTCGGGAAGGTCCTTCCTGAGTTCGGAGAGGGACTTGCCGGATTCGATGACGTCGCGGTAGAGTTCGTTGATGTCGGCCTGCAGGAGGGTGTCGCCGAGACGGGAGACGGGGCGGAAGACGGGAGGGAGGACGGGGACTTTGGTGATGATCCAGTCTTTGGGGGAGAGGTTCTGCCGGCGGAGGGCGTCGAGGTATCCCAAACACTTGACGGCGTTGTCGCGGGTGGAGCCTTTGGTCGTGGAGACGAGACGCTTCTGCTTTTCGATCTCGTCTTCGACGTCGATCTTGGAGAGGGCTTTCTTGAACGCGAGTCCTCCATACTCGCCGTCGAGGAGTTCCCGGCCGGCGAGGATGTCGCGGAACTTCTTCCGGGAGAGGCCGAGGAGACGGCAGACGGGCTCTTCGTAGACGGGGTTGGGAATGGGTTCGGGGAGGTCAACGTGCGTCCACTTCTTCCCGGAGAGGCCGCCGGCCTTGGCGGTGTCGAAGAGGCCTCCCGGGACGGGTTCCATGTCCTTGTCCACCATCTGCGCTTCGGAGACGGCGCCGCCGGAGAGGCGTTCGACGTCCTTGTCCGTCATCGGCAGGAGGTCGAGGTTGTTGTTGCCGCGCTTCATGACGTTGATGCCGCCGGCCCGCATGAGGTTCAGGAACTTCTCGTACACGAAGGGGACCTGCGGTTCGGGGAGGGGCTGCCCGAGCTTCAGGGCCTTCCACATCGCGTCGTTCTTGGCGCCGCGGATGGTCTGGGAGTCCTTGAGGACGTCGAGGGCGCCGTGGCAGATGAGGGCGACGTTGTCCATTCCGCTCATCCGCTTGGCCTGGGCGCCGGAGCCGCCGCCCTTGACGGGGAGCTCGTCGGAGGAGTACGCGACGCCGGAGGAGCCGCGGCCGGAGAGCTTCTTCTCGGAGAGGTGGTGGAAGGGGAGGACGTACATGTACCCGGTCATGACGGGAGGGGTCGTCTTGCCGGTCTCGGGATCGAAGAGGGCTTCCTTCTCGGGGACGCCGTTCTTCTCCATCTCCGCCAGCGCCCACTTCGCCCAGCCCTCCTTCGGGGGGAGCTGCGGGAGGCGGTAGGGGACGCCGGTCTTCTTCGCGACCTTGCCCAGGCCGATCTCCATCAGCTGGTTCGGGGCGACGCGGGAGAGGATCGTCATCGGGTTCAGAAGGACGTCATAGGGCTCGTTCGTCACGGGGTCGCGGGGCATCTGCTCGTCCGGGACGACTTTGGAGCAGACCCCCTTGAGGCCGTACCGCGTGGAGTTGCCGCACCAAACCGCCTTGTTGTTCCGGCGGACGTACAGGACGTGCCACTTCGGCAGCTCGCAGCACCACACCACGCCTTCCTTGTGCCGCTTGCGGATTTCCGGCTTCGGGAGCTCGGCGTACGTGTTCGCGTCGAGGTATCCGTTCTTCGTGTGCGAGCGGGGGTCGTCGAGGACGACGCTGAAGTATTTCCAGCTTCCGGCGGCGGACGCCTCCACCATCTTCCGGCGGAAGTCGTATTCGTCGTACACGAAGAGTTTGTGGTTGCCGGTGACGTGCAGGCTGACGTACTCCGAATCGAATTCCCACATCGGGCCGTCGTGCGGGAACGCCATGATCTCCTTGGGCTTGAGCCAACCGGTCTCGAGGGTCTCCGGGTCCAGGGCGGCGATCTCGTCGGAATACCCCAGCTCCGGGAACGTCCTCCACCCGTCCTTCGTCAGGACTTCGGTGTCGGGGGAGTAGCAGCACTTGTCCCCGACGTCCAGGGGGACGTCCGCCTTCACGTTCACGCTCACGCCCTTGTTCGTCACCTCCGCGTCCGTCACCGTCCCGGGGTACTCGTGCTCCCACACCGTCGACCGGTCGGTCTGCGCGTGCCGGAGGGCCTTGCTCAGCTTGCCGAGCTGCACGTCCTCGGGCCCGAGGAGCTTCGGGCCGACGGCGAGCACGATGGGGTCGCCGTACTGCAGGACCGTGCCGGGTTTCGCGACGCCGTCGTCCCCGATGCCCTTCAGCTGTTCCTTCGTGAACTTGTCCGGGAACAGGGCCGTGAACTTCTTGAAGTCGACCTTGACGTCGTTGTCGAAGTCCTGGTCAAATCCATACAACCTGTTGGTGCTCAAGCGTTTGGCGGCAGACTCGCTGTACACCTGCGCGTCCTCGTGCGACCAGCCGCGGGCGGGAATGATCGCGACCCGCAGTTCGTGCCCCATGGCGAAGGCCCCCGTCTTCGGATCGACGAAGTTGTTGTACGCCAAGACGTCCCCCGCCTTGAACGTGTCGCCGGGCTTGAGGGTCGTGTCGTACGACATCTGCGTAAGGCGGTTCATCGGCAGGTTCTTCACGAGGTCGACCTCCCCCTTGCTGCCGTCGTCGTACTTCACCTTCAGGACGTCGTCCTTGACGGCCAGCACCTTCCCGCCCTGTTTCGCCGGAATGCACCCGACGCGGCGGCCGTAATACTCGGAGAAGCTCGTGCCGTCCTCCATGACGGAGTCGACGAGCGGGGTCTCGCCCTTCGTCGCCGGCATGTACTGGCCCCAGAACTTGCTGCCGTAGAACTGCCGGGCGGCCTGCACGGAGGTCGGCATCGGGTTCAAGTTCGCCATCGCGTTCATCATGTGCCCGAAGCCGGGGACTTCGTAATCGACTTCCTCCTTCGGGACTTCCTGGATCCGCCCGTCCTTCGAGACGTATGCCGTCGGCTTGTCCGACGCCATCTCGCCGGGGAACGCCAGCGTCCGGTCCGCCAGGTCTTCCGGCTTCAGGTACGCCATCTTCCCGGTGCGGACGTCCCGGAACTCCCCGTACATCTGGCCATCCTTGCCCTTGAAGGTGCGGTGCGCAACGCGGGTGTCGATGCCGATCGTCTCGGAGTTGCCGGTCCAATGCGCCCCGCGATCGCCGTGTCTGTAGAAAAATCTGCCGCCAGGAACGCTGACACAATAGACCTTGCCTTTGTAGGGCTCGGAAAAATACTGGTTTTTGTGCCACGCGTTGCCGCCAAACACGGTTTGTTCGGAATTCTTGTTGACATGGACGACCCACAACCCTCCGGTTCGTCTTGCAATAGATCGATCGTCTTTTTCGAAACGCTGGTTCGTGGCGATGCCGAGGCTGAAAGCCAAACGTTCGAAGTCGTCGGCAAGCCGTTTGCTTGTCGTGCCGTACGACCATGTACCCATTTTTCTCCTGCCATCGCCCATGCACATGGCATCAAACAAGGCCCGTCTGGCCTCAACGGGAGCCTCGAACATATACTCCGGAATGAACTTCTCCCAACTATGCCCAAATTGGCTCAGATACGATGCCAAGTGCACGTTGTACAGAACAAACCCGGCCTTCTGGCCGTTTCTGTGGTCCCGCAGTACGCGGTCATGCACAGTCAGGTGCATTTTGGCGAGAATGGATTTCAAAATTTCGACATATTCCGGAGTGGATTGTGTAATGTAAACTGCACGGGCGGTGACGTTCCCCCTAGTCAAAAACCACCCAAGAAATGATGCCCAAGTGACAATATCGATAGGCGGGACTGCCGCGGCGACACGCTGTCCGGGTTTCTTTGGATCGCAATATGGAACCGTGAAGAACTTGAAATCGGGATTGCCATCATACGGAACATGTCCTCCCGTCATCAGACGAATATGCCTTCCATTAACCTCCGAAGCATAGCCGAATCGATAACCCAAAGTTCCTTCATACGGACAAAACCACAGCCTGTGATTGGCGGTTACTTTATAAGAGATAAATTTAGTTTTTGCACCATAAACAATGCCGTCATAATCCTCGACAATGACTTTGTTGGGCTTGTGATACTCCAATTTTCCGTCAACCAAACATGCGATTTTATCGTCCGCCGTAATTTCTTCTACAGGCTTGAAACCTGTATAAGTCATTATATAAGAACCACTTACGGCACATTCCGGTCCAGCAATGGGATCAATGAAGCCAAGCTGCCCGAGATTGACGTCGCGGGCGTCCTTCGTCACGGCCTCCGCGCTTCCGATGCCGCCCTCCCCCATGCGGGTGATCCGGCCCATCTGGTCGAGGAGGGACAAGGGGTTGGTCTCTTCCAAAGGCTGCGTCAGGCGGGACTTGATCAGGTACTCCTTCGTGTACGAGTCCAGGGCCCCGGCCGGGACGCGGGACAGGTTGCCGGCGCGGCGGGACTTGAAGAGCAGGGTGCGGGCGACCCGGCCGGCGTCGTTCTCGATGCGTTCGCGGATGAAGTCTTCCGGGGAAAGGATGCGGGAGAACATCGGGGCGTTGCGGTCGTCCGGCTTTTCCTCGCCGCGGGACACGTTCAAGATTTTCTGGGCGCCGCGGAGCAGCATGTCGGGGCCGACGTGCGAGACGTTTTCGAGACCGAGGGTGCGGGACACGACCCACGGGTCGACTTCGGCGCGGGAGATCTGCGCCCGCACGGCGTCGCGGACTTCGGCGTCGGACAGGTTGCCCGGCGCCTTCCCCATGAA